>Ga0224510_10000060_pt1 | contig 91669 bp, 95 predicted proteins | sample SF_May12_sed_USG_FD_170161 | JGI IMG/M metagenome (GOLD analysis project Ga0224510, IMG submission 170161) | Sediment microbial communities from San Francisco Bay, California, United States - SF_May12_sed_USGS_4_1 | ecosystem: Environmental > Aquatic > Marine > Sediment | place: USA: California... | reverse complement strand
CAATGCTTTACTCGAAAAGCTGCGTTTTTCTTCGAAAAACTCCGTGAATGGCTAGCAGGGTCACCGTTAGTGACCCTGCTAGCCACTTTTCGATCGCATTGAACTTTTTCCTCTGCCAACGAAGGGACTTCCGGCCTAAGCTCTCTAAAATATTTTAGCCATTTACCCCGTTATTGATTAAATTGAAGCAGTCTCTAAAAATCATAGATTGAACGTTTTATGTATAATGTAGGCAAAGCCTACTCAACCCATAAAATAACAAATTGTAAGGTTTGTAGAGGTTTTCTTGACTATGTTCTTTGAAAATCGGGGACGAATTGGCATCGACTGTTGTAGGCAGACGAAGGAAAAGCATGTGAAGTTTCCTCTTCTCAAAAGGAAAAACGCTTTAAACGGCGAAAATAACAACTACGCAATGGCTGCTTAATAGCGCCTGCACTACATGATTTGGTCGCTTCTGGCCGGTTATGTGGTAAAACTACAGAAGCTGGGTTCTGTGACGCAGATAAGCAGAATCGAGAAAACATCTGATTGGAAACGCCCTGTCGGTTCACGGGGATGGGTTTTTCTGAAAAAAATAACCGTGAACTAAACATGTAGAAAGCCTTTATTTGTGCATCAGGACGCGGGTTCAACTCCCGCCGTCTCCAAGTTCCGTGGCGAAGGCAGCTAATGTTTTCACCCGACCCCGATCACCCTGTAAAAAAGCCGGCCCCTGCCGGTTTTTTTATGCCCTCATGACTTCTGTTTTAAACTTTGTCAGCCAGGTAAAAATCGTTCGTCTTTCGGCGTTGATTTTTTCTTCTTCCATGTTTTTCTGGTACATGTAATCGAGACGATTTGGCCCGGGGCATATCATGGCCGAAACGCCCTCCAGCTCAAAAACCTGGCCGGTCATCTCTTTGATTTTCACCGTGTCGTTTTTAAATAAAATCGAAGCCGCCTGGCCCAAAATTAAAATACCTTTAACCTGGTACCGGTCAATGTCTTTTCGCAAATGTTGCAGGCAGTTTTGAGCATAAACCGGGTTTTTTTCGTCCTCCTCGCCAAAACGGCAACGGAGAATTTCACGAATTAAAAAGTCCTCAGGGGCGCAACCGAGACCGCCCTTGATCATTTTTCGAAAAAGCGCATCAACCGAAGGCGACTCATAATACTGCTTTTCCGACATGATCAGGGAATTGTGAATCAGGATCATGTAGGGCAGTTTTACGACCGGCTTTGAGAACTGGTTTGACTTGTAGCTGAGGCGGCGGTCGCAAAACGTGCAGACATCCTGCTTTGTAAATTCCTCGACGGTTTTTTCGCTGATTGCCGGAGAAAAAGAAAGGTCGACTTCAAGGGGCAGGGGTTCGTCCTGGCGACGAAACAACAACTTATGCGGGTCTGAATTTTTTAAAGCATACTGTAACGATTTTACAATATCCAGCAGTCCCGGATAGTATTCGACATGCATTTTAGACCATAGACGATCTTTTTTTCATATCTTTCATTTTTTTGTCGTACTTTTCCTGGGCTTCGAGCGTTCTCTTGGCTTCGGGTACGGCCTTTAGCCGGGCCTTGCTGATGGGTTCGCCGCTGTCGACACAAATTCCATAGATACCTTTTTCTATTCTCGTCAGGGCTTCGTCGATTTCCCTGATTGTCTGTGTTTCAGCCGTGGTCAAACTCAGGTTCATTTCCTGGTCCAATAGCTCGGTCGCCATATCGACCAGGTCGCCTGGCTCATCAAGTTTTTCGTTGGCCACCTCGTCAGACTGGTCTCTGATTTCTTTCAGGAGAATTGCTTTCTTTTCAAGAAGCATGGTGGCATATTCCTGCAATTCTTTTTTCGTAAACGGGCTTTTTACCATCCCGCGTTAATAAGAAGCGGATTTCTCTGGTCAATCTTTTTATTAAAAACGCGGCGCGTTTTTAATTAGTGTTTGCTCGCTGTTATTTATTAATGTTACCCCCCTACGGGGGGTAACATTAATAAATAATTTACCGATTAACGGCCAACGCATTTTTAATGTGTGTTGGTCTGGCCCGGAAAAATCTGTTGTGCCTGTTGCAAGGGGTAACATTAATAAATAAACTACTGATTAACGGCCAAAGCGTTTTTAATGTATGTGGGTCTGGCATGGTAAAATCTGTTTTGCCTGTTGCAAGAGGTAACATTAATAAATTAACTGCCCATCAACGGCCAACGTGTTTTTCATATATTGACCTGGCCCGGAACATCAATATCTTCTGGCTTGACATGGCGTATGCTGACGGGCAATGTCACGGGGAATTACCCGAACGATGATGCTGTCGCTGGAAAAAATACTGGGCCGCTATAGCCTGAAACCCGCTCCGAAATCTGTCGAAATTGACGAATACCTCCGTAGTAATCTCTCGCCTTACCGGTACGAACACTCCCTGAAGGTTCTCGAATTTGCTCTTGATCTGGCCGTGCCCGTTACCGATATGCCCGAAAACGAGATCGCGCAAAATCAACACCCGGTTGATCTTTTATCGCGTCTGACTCTTGCGGCGCTGGCTCACGACATCACCAAGGAACAGCCCCCGGAATTTCACCTCGAACTTTTTAAAAAATACCAGCGACCCGATTATGCCGAACTTCCGCGAACGCTGTTTCATTCAAAATCGGCGGTTTTTCTCCTGGCGGAAAAGTTTCATGTCAAAGATGAAATGGTTTCTCATGCCATTTCGTATCATTCTACCGGGTGTACCGACATGCCCCGGTTCTCCCGGATTATCTTTTGCGCCGACTACCTGGCGACAAAAGATCATACAGGGGGCCGCGACGCCCCCCCTTCTGCCGGGCCGGTTGATACGGAAAGTCTTACCCGGCTTTGTCTCGAAAAAATTACCGCGACGATAACCTGGCTCCTGGGGAAAAAATTGCCTGTTCAACCTGAGTCGATAAACTTTTATAATATTCTGGTTAAGGAAATGCCTGTTTCCGCCGTGGATTTATAAAGTAAAATTAAAACCAAAAGAAACTTTACAACAAAGTTCACGGTTAAAATGGAAAACTGACCCCGCAGGCAGAGAACATTATGGAAAAGAAAATACCCAACGCGAGCTTCAGCCGAAGCCTTGTCATCTTTATTATAATTTTAATCGTTATTTTACTCGGCGGAATAAAGCTCATCCAGTACGTTAATAGAACCTCCGTTGACGCCTTTTTTCGAGACAAAAGCCCTTTTGGAGTTTTGTTGATCTGCAAGGAAAAAATCAACGAAAAAGACGAACGGGTGACGTTTCTCAGCGTGGCCACGATTTACCCCGGCTCGCAGCGTATCGGGTTCATCTCGTTTTTACCCCAGACAAGAATGAAACCCGACGAATCCACCCTCGAAGAAAAGGTCAACTTTAGCAAACCCGGGGACGTGGCCGAAGAAATTTCAAACATGCTTAATGTCACGATTCCGTATTACATACAAACCGATTCGGACAACCTGTCAAAGATCGTCGACCTTATCGAGGGCGTGCCCTTCTTCATGACAGATTCGGCCGTCGTCGAGGGCGAGCAAATACCGCTGGGCGAATTCATTCTCACCGGTTCGATGGTCCGCCATATCCTGAACCCGCCGGTAAAAAACGAAACCAAACCCGCGATGGATTTATTCCGCTACTATACCCTGGTTTACAACATCTGGAACGATCGCGAAGCCAAATGGAACCTTCTTGCCGACATGAGAATGTTTACCGTGTTCATGAAATTTGTCGCTACCAACCTGTCCAATGACGAAATGTTCAGCCTGGCAAAACGGTTTGCCCTGACCGAAGGCTGGCACCTGACCAGCATCGAGATTCCCGTCAAGAGGCTTGAGAATGGTTTTTTGGCCGACCTGGATTCAACCGCCCTGTTTTTAAAGAACTTTAAAAAAGACCTTTCGGAGCACGAAAACCCGTTTTTAACGCGGATGCCGAGAATGGAAATTAAAAACGGCACCGAGGTAAACAACCTCGCCAAGAAGGTTCAAAACTCCATAGGGAGAAAGGGAATCGTGGTCGTCGAATTTACCAACGCCGCCACCCATGACTACAAGCACTCCATATTACTTGACGTTGCCGGAAATACCTATTACTTCAACAGCATTGCCAAGACCCTCAATCTTGCCAAAAAATACGCCCTGATCAACAAATCATCATTTACGGACATGACACTTATACTCGGGAAGGATTATGAAAAAATTAAACTACAATAGCGAAGATACGGACACTTTGAGCCCGGAAAATAACAGCCCACTGAATGCGGAAGATTTTGGAAACATACGCTACGACATATGCGCCTCGCTTGACGCCAACAAGGCCCAGGATATTATTATGCTGAACCTCAAGCCCCAGTTTGCCTATGATCTCTGGTTTATCATCGCCACGGCGCTTTCCAATACGCATTTAAAAAAACTCGTCGGCGACATTACCTTTTCTCTCAAGCAGCGCAAGATCTACACCTCGCATGTACCCAACGAGACCGACTTCGAGAGCGGCTGGGTGGCCCTGGACTACGGCGAAATTATCGTGCATGTTTTCACCGCCGAGAAACGAAGTTTCTACAGGCTCGAAGAGCTCTGGTCCAATGCGATCGTGGAAAACTTTACTTTAACAAAATAAACTCTACGCGGTTGTTTTTATAATTGGCGATGTCGCCTTCGATCTCGGTCAAGGGCACTACTTCGCCAAACCCCTGGAACCCGATTCGATTGCGGGGCATGCCTTTAGAGATGAAATATTCCATGATGCTTTTGGCTTTCTTTTCCGAAACGATAATATTTACCTCTTCGCCGCCGCCGCTACCGGTATGCCCCTCTACCCGGATTCTGTATTGGGGGTAGTCGTTTACCAGGACGTCATAAACCTGGTTAAGGGACCCGGAATTTCCCCAGGAGTTTATTTTGCCTTGTTTTAAACCGGTCAGGGTAATTTTCAGGTACGCCCCGAAAGGTTGCACCAGGGGCCCGGTATGAAAACGGCCCAGAACTTTTTTAACCCTGTTATCGTAAATGTCGTCTGCTTCTATCTCGTACTCATACTCCTTTATACTTTCCATGCTAAGCCCCGTGTCGCCGACGCCCTCTATAAAAAATTTTCCGGGGATGGCGTTTTTCGCCGACCACTTTTTAAAAAGAACCCGGGTCTTCTGGTCGTTTATGGTCAATGTTTCGTAAAGATTTAGCGTATAACTTTTTATCCCCGATTCGTCTTTTGCCGAGGTTCTGAGAAATTGCGTATCGCCGATCAAATCTCCATCGGGGGTTATTTTATCTTTTTCTGGCCCCAGGGAAATATCCGGCGGGGTCGTGTCGAGCAGGACAGGGGCGCTTTCGGATTTCAACATCGCCCCGTCCTTTGTCTTTGCGACCAACGTCAGAAAGTAACGCCCGTCGGGCAGCGGCCTTCCGTCCTGGTCTTTACCGGTCCATTGTTTTGGGGCCAGAAACGTGTCTTTATCGCCCGACCATGTCGCATCGTACTTGAAATATGACTTCTCAAATACCTCCGGGCCCGCCGCGGAATCAAAGATAAAATCTTTCAGATCGTTTATTTTTTCCCGTGTCAAAAAAACCTTCCAGGTATTTATGGCCGATACGTTCGCCTGGAAATTCGTATTATTACCGTTTCCGGTGTTGCTTAAAAAAGTCAGGGAAAAGCCAAGTGTGTCAAAAGACCCGTCTTCGTTGGGGCTGAAACCCGGGGCTTCGGTAAGCAGGTCGACATAGGTTTCTCCATACGTAACATTCACATGATCGATTTCGGCCAGGGTCTGATTTGAGGCAAGGTCTTCGGCCCTGAGCTGGTAACGGTAGAGGCCCGCGGGTACGGGAGATCCTTTTTGATCGAGTCCGTCCCAGGTAAACATTCGGGGGAGATTTGTCCCCCCCTTCCAGGAAAAGGTTCTCACGGCAACCCCGGCGTCGTTAAATATCGACACCGAATACAGGTCGTCGTTTTGCGACGACGCATACTGCGATACCGCCAGAAATATTTTCGCGTTTCGAAATTCGCTTTTGGCATCGCGTTTGACGACAACATCAGGGTAGGTTGTGTCGATCACGATCGTTCCCCTGACGCTCTCGCCGGTCATTCCCTTTTCGTCGGTGACCGTCATCTCGTAAAAGTACGGTCCTTCGGGCAATTTGATTTCGGGCATGTTTACGGCAACCGGGGCCGTGGTATTTAACCGGTCGGCGGTGCCGTCCCATATGATGGTCTCGGGTATATACCGGTACTGCAGGGGTTTAAACAGATCCGTAAAAAGACGGTATGGGGAAAAATCCTCGCTTCTTTTTCTGAAGTCCTTTTCAAAGGTCCTGACCTTCTCGCCCTTGGCGTTTTTTATTTCGAGTTTCCATTGGCGCACCGGGCTGGAACCTTTAACGCCGATATGAAAAACGACGTAATCGTTTCGCCCATCGCCGTTAGGCGATATATTATCATGGTTGACGGTTGCCGTCAATACCGGCGCTGTCTTGTCTTCATAGTTAAAAATGGCCCCGATGGCAACCCGGTGCTCAAAATTGCCGGTTTCAAATCCCGTAATGGCATATTGGCCATCAACAGTCAGCCCGTTAAAGGCATACTGCAAACCGGCGCCGACTGAAAGACTGCCCCCGAAAAGGTTGTCAACGTTCAGGGTCCGGTCAAGCGGCAGGTCCATTCGATACCCGAGGCGAACCTGGAACAGGGAAAACCCAAAGTTCAGGGCGGCAACGACCGGGGAGGTTTTTAACAGAGTATCGACCGCGCCCTCCGCCTGGAAACCGGTTGAAAACCAGCCCAGCTTGATCAAACGTGCGCCGAAGCCAAGATTCAACGAAGGGTTAAATAGAGGGTTAAAAGTCGCCCCCGGCATATTGACCTCGATGCCGCGCAATGCCGAATAGATAAAAAAATGATGTAGCGCAAATACCCTGCCCGGCTTGACTACGGGTTGTACGCTATATATCAACGAGGGGTCCAGGCCGATCGCGCTTTGGAGCTTCACAAGATCCCGGTACGAATACTTCAGCAGTAACCCGAAAGATAAATTACTGGTAAAGTTTTTCCCGTAACCCAGTTGCACGAATCCATGCGAGAGACTCCCCGAAAAATCATCGGCGGTATGTTCATAGGCAACCCCGAAAACCCCGGTAGAACCCGGAAGAAAAACCGAACCCCAGTATTGACCGGCGCGGGTAAGCCGACCGTAACCGCCGTAAAAACCGGGCCGTTGAAAAGCCCCGAGGGCGCCGCCCAGGTAGAGTTGGTTTTCCAGGGGATTGTCCGGGCTATACAGCGACCTGCCGCCGGCTACGGCTACGGGCGAAAAAATATCTTCGTCGATATTTGCCCCGGCCAGACCCTGCCATGCCGGAAAAAATAACAGAAAAAAGACCGGGGAAAAAAAGACCAGCAGGCGGCGGCGATAGAATCCGGAAAGAAACCTCATTTTATAAGTAACAAATTTCCTTTTGTGGGTCGCGGGAAATCAGGCCTGGGACCCGAGATCGGTAAGGATCTGGCCTATCTCGTCATAGAGCTCTTTGGACATATCGACAAGAACCGAGGGCTTTGACTTTGAAGAACGGCCCATACCGTAAAGTTTTGAAAGGTAACGTTTGGCATATTCCAGCATTTTTATTTGTTCGCCTTTTGCTTCGGCGAGTTTACTATAATATTTTCGCGTCAGGTAGGCGTTGAGATAAATGATTCCGTCGGGACCCCAGTTGTGGTCGAGGTCGGGCCCGATCGCATAACCTTCCTGTTCAATGGGTTCTTTACCCGTCTGCATCAGATCAAGTACGGACATATAATTTCTAACGGCTTCCATATAATAAAATTCGCGAACCTTGTCATAGGGCCGGTAAGAGGCCAGTTGGAAAAGATCGTCAAACAGCCATGCCGCGCGAAGCGATGAGACGGCCTTTTTCAGGGTCGGGGCGATACTGGGCAACCGCAGGTGGTAACAGTCAATGGCCAGCACCATAGAGGCGACGCCGTGAACCAGGCTTCGATTTTCCTTGAAGTCGACTTTGTTAAACAGGGTTTCCAGAAGTTGTCGGCGGTGTTCGGTTTGAGCCTTGATGCCCTGAATCTCGTCTACGGAAATTCTGCCGAAGTCTTTGGGGTAGGCGGCATAAACACAGGCCGGGCAGACCTGAACGGCATAGGCCAGGGGGTAAATAACGCCGAATTTTTTATTCTCAAGGTAGGTCCGCCGAAGCTCGGGGGTGAGCTTTCCGGCGACGAGTCGCCCGCCCCCGGAAAACAATTCCTCTTTACGATGCCCCGTCTTGCAAACCGGGCATTCTGTGTCGCTCGTCGCAAAGAATGAAATTTTTTTCTGGGATGACTGATCCGCTACCGTAGACATAAAGAACCTTGTTTTTCTCAAGTAACTCTGTAAAGCAATTTTCCTGCCCCGTGACGGTTAGGCGGCAAATTCAGAGAGCTTTGGCATGAACTACTTTGCGCCAATAAAATTAACCACAAAGTTCAATGCTTTATTCGAAAAGGCATTGAACTTTTTCTTTCTGCTTAAGAAATGGGTTCGTGCCTAAGCTCAGACCTGCCTGGCAAAACCAGAAGGTTTGAAGTCTTTAGATAAACCGGTTAAACCCCTGAAACAGAGGGGTTAACCGCCATAGATGATTTCTGGTTGTCTCGCTGAAAGGAGTTATTTTCGGGTCTACCCGGAAAATGGGCGTTTAAAAATTCGCTTTCGGCTTTAAAATACAACAATAACTCGATGATCCAGGGGAATATCAAAATACTCTTGCCAAGGCCCTTGCGAACCGATTTCCAGAAAAGTTGGCGCATGGCCTTGTCTTTGTTAAAAACATAAAAGGTCACCAGGCCGTAAATTATATACAGCACTTCGATACGCATGTTCCTCAGAAGCATGGCCTGCTTTAAAGCCGAACCTTTTTTGACTTTTTTTACATCAACCTGGTCAACCAGGTTGGAAAATCTCTCGAAGAAATATTCCGGGGTATAGAGTTTTTTGAAAAGTTTCGTGTAGTTTTCAATCAAGTCGTCCCGTGTCATCAGCTTTGGTATAAAGTTCATGTCAAGACAGGGATCGCCTGTTTCCAGTTCCGGGTGCAGGCGGCCTTCTTTTTCAAGACGATCCCACAACTTGGTGCCTTTGAGAGCATTGAGCATACCCAGAAGCGGCAACGTAATGCCGGTCGATGTCAAAAACCGGTACTGGATATCAAATATCGACATGTCGTCGTTATCAAAGCCGACGATCATACCGGCAGATACATAGATACCTCGCGACTGAATCTTCCTTATGGCATCGGGCAGGTTCACCTTGACATTTTGACCCTTGTTACTCTCGATCAAGCTTGCCTCGCTGGGCGTCTCGATGCCCAGAAAGACGCTGTAGAAGTTCGCCTCGACCATGAGGTCAAGCAACTCGTCGTCGGCGGCCAGGTTGATTGTCGCCTGGGTGTTAAACCGCAGCGGCCTTCGGCGGGATTTATTATACTTGATAATCGCATGCAGCAGTCGTTTGGCGTACTTGGGACTGCCAATAAAGTTATCGTCGGCAAAAAAGATGTCAAATTTACCCAGTTCTGCCAGGTTATGTATCTCGGTAATCACGCCTTCAACCGTTTTGTATCGCATCTTTCGGCCAAAAAGCGAGATCACGTCGCAAAAGTCGCAGTCAAAAGGGCAACCCCGCGAAGTCTGAACCATTCCGCTGGAGTAGTCTTCCATTTTCAACAGGTCGTAACGAGGCGCCGGGCTGTTGGAAATGTCGGGCTCTCTCTCGCCATGATAAATAGATTTATAATTGCCGGTTTTCCATTCGCTTAAGAATTGCGGCCAGACTTCTTCGGCTTCGCCGCAGATTAAAACGTCGAATATTTTCGCCGCCTCTTCCTGGTGCCCGGTGATATACGGGCCGCCGCCAATTACAAAACGGCCGCGTTTTTTAAATTCGCCGACGATTTCTACGATACGCTTTGCGTGCATGGTAAAACCGGTCACGCCGACCATGTCGCATTCGATATCAAAATCAATTTTCTCTACGTGCTCGTCAATGATTTGCACCTCAAAATCGCCAGGTACGAGCGCCGCGACGGTGCATAAGCTAAGAGGAGGTGAAGCTGCTTTTTTTCGAACGATTTTGTTGATTCCGTTTAACTGCCAGAAAGTGTCATGCCCTTTGGGATGAATTAATAAGATTTTATACATTGATTTAATGACACCTGAAATTAGACAGGCATATCGTCAAAGTCTTTTTCTTCGAATTTCGGTTAAACCGGGCGTTTTTATTGTTTTTTTTCGATATAATCCGAATTTTTAAAAAGTCTAAAGGACATTTTAATACAATTTTTCGAAAAATTCGCCGGAATAACCAAACAATCCCTGAAAATGAAAAAAACTTCCTGACCGTTCGGGCGCCAAACAAACGCAGATTATATGTTAATATAATCTGCTATGGGAAGTAGATCATAAAAACGCGAAACCAGTTATTTAAAGTTCCAGAAAAATACCAGGATGCACATAAATTTTCAGGGTTTGTCAAACCTGATGTCCGAACTTTAGTCGGAACATCAGTAAATATTGGTTGACGCTCTAAATGCCCTTTTTGAGACTTATACAATATTAGAAAAAACGATTGTTTTTTGCCGTCTGTCAAAAAGCAGGTTAAGTTGTGACAAACTTGTTTTAAATTTTAAATAGGATCTGGTTAAAACCTTAAAAAATAGCTTATGAAAATTGAAAGTATTGCAGTGCAAATTCCCACGAAGAAAGTTACCAACGACACGATCATGGAAATGATCGAACAGCATAGCCCGAATGTCAATAAAGTTACCTTGAAATCATACCAGCGTATGGTTATGCATATGCTCAAAAAGAGCGGGGCAAAAGACCGTTATATTCGCGATATGACTAAAAATGAAAAACCTTCGCAGTTTATCCGGGCGGCGATACAGGAAGTGTTCGACAAAAGCGGCGTAAAAAAAGACGATATCGACCTGCTCATATACTGCGGTATCGGCAAAGGGTTTATCGAACCCGCCAACGCCTATTTCTATGCCAGCATGTTTGGCATGGAGGCCCAGTGTTTTGACATCACCGACGCCTGTATGAGCTGGATCAGGTCATTGGAAATTGCCTATCAATTTCTCAAAACCGGACGGTATCGAAACATCTTGATCGTAAACGGCGAATTTAACGCCTACGAACACGGCTACCCCGAATTATTCGAAATCAAGGAACTCAAGCAAGTCAAGTACACCTTCCCGACATACACCATCGGCGAAGCGGCATCGGCGACACTGCTTACGGCCTCTGACGCCGAGTGGAAGTTTAACTTTATCTCAAAACCCCAGTATGCCGACTTGTGCACCATCCCTCATGAAAACTACAAAGACTTCGTCGATGATTCGCCGCGGCTGGGTCTTGCCGGCGCCAACATGTTTGTCTCGTTTGGCCAAGAAATGATCAACCACGCGACCAAGTACCTGCAACAACTGGTGAAAGAGGCCGTGGGCAGCTATAACCACCCGGATATTTACTTTCCCCATGCCGCGACCAGCACCGGTTACCTGCTTGGCGGTATCGACCTCGGTATCGACCCCGACAAGATGTACACCGAAGTTTTCCCCAACTACGGCAACCTGGTTTCGGCCAGCGTACCTGCGGGAATTCGCCGTGCTCTCGACGAGAAGAGAATGAAAAGAGGCGACAAGGTCGTCTTGTTCCCCGCCAGCGCCGGAATGGTTTATGGCGTTGTTCAGTTTGATTTCTAGTTTCAAGAAATAGACCGAATAAAAAAGGGGCGACCGGAAAAGTGAAACTTTTCTGACCGCCCTTTTTTTTACAAGTATGGTTCTCTCTCGGTTACCTTAACAACCATCGTAAGATAAAATCTAAGAATCTATCGGGCAGGTATTTGGGCCAGTACCACTCCAGGAAAGGACTGCCTGAAATATGATACCTCGGTCTGGGGTTTTTTGCCTTCAATATCTTTACGGAATACCTGCCGACAGTTTCACAGGTGATCCCCTGTTCTTCCCGCTTAAGCAACTCTTTTCGCAGGTTTCTACCGTGGTGTTCAAAGACCGTACCCTTGGCATAGTCGTAGTCTTCTTCTTTGGCCCCTTTCTTGAAGATCTCGGTTTTTACGGCCCCGGGAATCAAGACCACCAGCTTGATGTTCATCATTTCAAGTTCCCGTCTGACGGAGTCTGAAAAACCCTCGACGGCAAATTTCGACGCCGTATAGGTTGAGATATAGGGCAGCCCGTAGTGGCCAAGTACCGAACTGATGTTGATGATTCGGCAGGCTTCTTTGTTTTTTTTACCCTGCCCGCCCTTTCCATCTGTCTCATAACCCGACATCAGGGGAATAAAAATCTGCATCATCTTCACGATTCCGAAAAAGTTTACCTCCATCACCTGCCGGTAATGATCGAGGTTTAACGCCACCAGCGGCCCCCCGGTTAAAATACCTGCGTTGTTGATCAGACCGTAAAGAGGGCGGCCGCCAAGTTTTTTCTTGACCGTCTTAAACGCCGCCTCTACTGTTTTCGAATCGGTCACATCGGCCAGCACGGGCAAAAATCGCTCGCTCTGCATTTCTTCGGTTAACCTCTGGGCATCTTGTTTCTTGCGAACTGTCCCGAAAACAAAGTAGCCGCTTTTTACAAGCTCCTTGGCGATTCCCTTGCCAATTCCTGTCGAGACCCCGGTTATCAGTACGTATTTCATTTATTTTCCTTTCTTATTTTATTAATGGGACTGTCTAAAAACTACCGATTTAAACGTTTCCGTGATGCGCCCTGCGCCCCCCGAAGCGAACATTTCAAGGTTTTTAGAGTTTCCCTGAATTCTTTCAAGCCCCGTTTTTGATTTAGCCAATCGTTCGCGACCAGGAGGCTGTCTGAAGGTAGCTCTCCCGGTTGTTTTCTGCCACGCAGGCAAACTTCATCACTAGAATATTGACAGCCCTTTGGCGGGGGGTGGCCGACCCCGCACCACTTTCAGGCAAAAAAAATTTTTTGACCTTTCTTGCCTGCCAGGAACAATTTACATTACCGGCAATAAGTGGTGCGGGGGAGGCCAGGGGGGCGCTACCCCCCCTTTTTTATTTTGATCAAATTTAAAACCTGCCCGTTTTGTGCCTCGTCAAGTTTTTAATTTCAACTAGAATTTTTATTGACAAATGAGATAACATTTCTGTGACTATTTTAAAGTACCCAAATTTTGGGCATATTGCCGGTCACGGCAAAAGGTGAATCGAAACATGAATATAGATCTACACTATAGTAAAAAAGAAGATAAATTTTACAATGAATTAAAAGCCAGGGTAAACGATTATTTTAAAGAAAAAAACATCTCGAAAAAGGGTAACCTGAAGATGTACTTCATTACCTTCGTGATTCTTTCAATTACCTACGGCAGTTATTTCCTGATCCTCTTCGGGAACCTGCCCGAATATGTCATGTTCCTTCTGACCGTTGTTATGGGTGTCGGCATTGCCGCCATCGGTATGGGTATCATGCATGACGGCAGCCACAATGCCTATTCCGAGCACAAGATCGTCAACTACCTCATGGGTAGCCTTCTGAACCTTGCCGGCAGCCACAAGTACATCTGGGACATTCGGCATAACTCCTTGCACCACATGTACACCAATATTTTCAAGTACGACTACGACATGGTCAAGATCTGGCTCGTGCGCCATTCGCCCGAGGCCCCTAAACGCTGGTTTCACAAGTACCAGCACATCTACGCGCCCTTCATGATCTACCCGTACTACACCCTTTTCTGGCTGCTCTTCTACGACGTATTCCACCTGCGCGTCTTCAGCGACTTCGCCGAGGGTGAAGAAAGAAAACACCCCGTTAGAAAAATTCTCGGTATCATTTTCTGGCGACTGTTTTATCTTTTCTACATGATCGTGATCCCCTACCTTATGCTTGACCTTCCCCTGTGGCATATCCTTGTCGGGTTCCTGGTGCTGCATGTTTCTACGAGCCTGGCCCTGTGCCCGATATTCCAGGTCGCCCACATCATGGAAAACACCACGCACGCAATTCCCGATAAAAAGGGTAACGTCAAGGCGACCTGGGCCGAAAACCAGGTTACCTCATCGAGTAACTTCGCCTTGAAGAGCAAATGGATGACCTGGTTTTCCGGCGGGCTCAACTACCAGATCGAGCACCACTTGTTCCCCTGGATCTGCAGCATCCACTACCCGGACATTCAGCCGATCGTCAAAAGTACGATCCTGAAATACAAGCTGCCGTATAACGAAGAGCCCTCTTTAACACAGGCCTTTTTCTCACACCTGAGATGCCTGAAAAAACTCGGCAACGAGTAATTTGATATAATAGATACCGGGCGGCAAATCGCCCGGTATCTATTTTCCTTATTTATTTTTTCAGGATATCCACAAAAGAAAGAAAGTTGTTAATCGCATGCATCGCGATTACTGTGTAGATGGAACCCGTCAGGTGACGTGCCAGGGTGAACATGATGCCGGTGAAAAAAATCATCGCGATCCATATCCATTCGTATTGAACATGGATCAACGACCAGAACAATGACGGTATGCAGATCGCCCCGATGATTCCCAGGGAAGAATACAACATTCCGGTATACATAAAACCGCGAAACAACATTTCTTCAAAGAGGGGGGCCGCACCGACCAGGGCCAATAGCATCATGATCAATGCCGCAAGCGATTCTGTCGCCAGCATATCGCGCATAAACTTCATAAATTCGGGTTCTTCTACGCTGGTCTGGCTGACAATGTAGTTCATCCCGAAAAAAAATGCCACCATGATGACCTGCCACATCATAAAGGGCAGCGGCTTGACAGGATTAAAACCAAGATAACCCTTCATGTTCAGGGGGGTTTTTCGGCGTACGAAGTATATAATCAGCAACACGGAAAACAGATCCGATATGAGTATCGTCTGCGATACCGCCGAGCTCTTTTGAAAGAGATTGCCCGCATAGGCCTGTAATACCCGCAGGTCCAGTGAAAAATTTTGAATCTTGTACATTTCTGTCGCCATATGTATGGCCAAAACCAGGACCTGTACAAGAACGTTCCCGATTACCAGGATGAAAGCAGAGATCGCCAGGGTTTTCCAGAACGACCATACGGGGAATATTCGCTGATTTGCAGCCTCGTTATCTTCGTTTTCTGTGTACATTTTTTTTCCTTATTCTCAAAATTAAATATGCCCCGGGTTGTCGTCTCGTAAAAAATAATGGGTCGCCAGGAATACCATGCCCATAACCGCGTAGCCGATGACAAAGGGCCAGGTGGTCGACGGGCCGTAGGCGTTTACCACCGCCCCGTTTTCAATGGCAAAGCCGTGTATCATGCCCGTGGCGCTGACGGCCGAGGCGACAAATGTCCAGGTGGCGGCGACCATGAATTTTCGATCAATCACGGCGACGGTCATGGCGGCCAGAATCATCGAGGTAAAGATAAACCCCCGATCCATCGCGATCAGGCCGCTGATCGGCAACTGTGCGGCAAGCTTGTCAAGGCCGACGGCGCCAATGTTCGTAGAGGCGGCCCGCAGGGCGGTCTCGATCATCAGAAGCCCCCAGGAGGCCAGCGCCGGCAAAAAGCCGACCACAATGGCCACGGCGTGTTCGCGCGGCGTCGACTGAAAGGCCTGGGCGGCAATGACGACCCCGATCCAGAGCAAAATCGCGGCCCCGGCCTCTACCGGTATCAACTCGGCCGCAAAACTCACGAGGCCAAGAAAACAAAGAAGGGCGATAACGGCCCCGTTGGCGATCGAATACCCCCAGCCCGCCCCCATGGCCTTCCACCCGGGGTGACCGATATAGATCGTCGTGGGGAAAACGCTGCCAAAAAAAGCCGCCGCGATGGTGCCGACCCCGTTGATCACGAGTGATTCCTTGACGTCATATTTGTCGCCCGCCGCTTCGGCGCTTTCGAGATTTTGAAGCGACCCCATCAGGTTAAAAAGACCCATGGGTATAATAACCGGTAAAAATTCTACCATGTAGGTAAAAAAACCGGCATTGAAAAGCTCCCCCATAAACAGCTGTGGAAGTTGAACCGTCACATGAGATTTCGCGGCCAACGCTGAAAAGTTCATTCTACCGAGACCCCACGCAAGAAGGGTTCCCACGATCACCGCGACAAGGCCGGCGGGTATTCCTTTGGGCAGGGATTTTCGCCCGATGTATTGCACAAAAATAATCGCCAGCGGCGCAAAGCTGACCAGGGGATCTTTAAAGATGCGAAAGGAAAAATCCATCGCGATAAAGGTTACGGCGATGCCGGCCAACGTGGTAAGTAAAGCCGCCCGCGGGGTAACCTTCTTGACCCAGCCGACCACAAACGAACCGCCCAGTTCGATGAGCCCCGACCCGAGGCAGGCAGCCAGGCCGGCCTTCCAGGCGAGGTTGTAATCGCCGGTTCGGTCCATCACCGGCTTGATCACGAATAAGATAAAGGCAAAGAGCGAGACCGTGTTGACGCCATAGGGCAGGGCCGTCGCCGTATGGTCGCCGGTTGCCCTGGCCAGCCGACGCGCCTGGAGCGCGTAAAAAATATTCCCGAACAAAATGCTCAAAGCCACCGCGGGTAGAATTCGCCCATAGATCAATTCCCCGGGAAACCCGGCGACATACGTACACAATATGACAATTAAAATCAACTGAATCAGGTTATCGACAAAAAGGCCAAAAAACCCGTCCAGATCCCCTTTTCTCCACCAATGCAAGCTCATACGATAAATTATAGAATTCAAATATCATGCATAGACATTTTATACAGGAGTGTTGACCCGGCCCAAAATATTTTTTTATCAAATCGCCGCTATGCGCAATCGACAGGCCCATCGAGAGACCCGCTAAAAAACCAAAGAATAGTGGTCATTTTATGATGAAATTTTTAACTTAAAAAAAGAGGAGGGTTGTATGATGCACGAAACCTTAATTCATATTGACCAGAGTCTGAGCGAACGCGAAAAAAATCAGTTCATTAAAAAAATGTGTGACGAATGTGGAGGGACCAAACCGCGACATCACTCTACGAAAGATCACCTCGTTTTTTTAACCTACGATGACACCAAAATAGCGCCGCATGATTTACCGGCCATTGCCCAAAAACACGGCGCCCGTATAGAAATCGTTGATTTTTAAAATCGCGGGGGCGGGTCACCCGCCCCGCAATTTCTCTTCAATGCTTTTTCATCACACCGGAAAATCAAACAAAATGTATAAACACATATTGCATGATCATGAGCGTCATGGAGACGATTACGCCATATAAAAAAATGCGGTAGCTGATGGTAAGGTACTTGTACTTGCGATTTTTTAGAAGGTTACCGAGTTGGTATAAATCGGTGATGATCGACTCAAAAAACTTTTTATCGTTGGTGATGATATCTGTCATTTCTTCGAGATATTTTTCGTACGTCAGCTCGGTGAAATGGCCAAAGAAAAGCAGGTTCTCTGTGGTTTTGCTGTACTTTCTTCTGTGCTCTGCGCGGTAGGCCGGGGTAACGGCCAATATCGCATAGATCAACGCGGCAATGGAGCTTGCGCATAACGAAAACAGCCCCCACATGGGTTTTGACAAATCAATCTGGCTGATCGCAAACGAAAAGATAATCGAGTTTGCGCCAATAATAATATTTGCCTTTTGATCGGCCATATTGCTCAACTCGATATGATGCTCCTGGATGGCCCGCAACATATGACTGAGATTCAACGAAGGAGGTAAGTTTACGGTTGGTTTTGTTTCGATTGGTAGAGGAGATTTTGCTTTTGCCATTTGAATTTCTTTATAAGTTCAAATCCCGAAAAATGTAGAGACAGGTCGCGACCTGTCTCTACATTTTTCAAACGGATTCTACGTAAGGGGTAGCCCAGCACCACTTTTACGATAGATTTATATTTTGTATAAAGTAGCCATCGCAAAAGTGGTGCTGGGCGAGGGGGTAGGCTTACCCCCTTTTAATCGACTCTATTAAATAGAGTCGATAATCGCATTGAGCGTGGCGCTGGGGCGCATCGCCTTTTCGGTTTTGACCTTGTCGGGGTGGTAGTAACCGCCCATGTCGACCGGTTTGCCCTGGGCCGCGATCAACTCGGCGTTGATCTTGGCTTCGTTGTCGGCCAGGTCCTTGGCAACCTTGGTAAATTGCTTCTGAAGATCGGCGTCTTTGGTCTGCTCGGCCAGAAACTTTGCCCAGTACAGCGCCAGGTAGAAGTGGCTGCCGCGGTTGTCAATTTCGCCGACCTTTCTTGCGGGCGACTTATTGTTATCTAAAATCAAACCGGTGGCCTTGTCGAGGGTTTCTGACAACACCAGGGCCTTTTTGTTGTTCGAGAAATTTCCGATGTGCTCCAGCGACGGGGCCAGGGCGAGAAATTCGCCGAGGGAATCCCATCTCAGGTAGCCTTCCTGTTGAAACTGCTGAACGTGCTTGGGGGCCGAACCGCCCGCGCCTGTTTCAAACATTCCCCCGCCGGCCATCAACGGCACGATCGAGAGCATCTTGGCGCTGGTACCCAGTTCCAGAATCGGGAAAAGGTCGGTCAGGTAGTCACGAAGAACGTTACCCGTTACCGAAATGGTGTCGAGGCCTTTTCGGATGCGCTCAAGAGAGAATCTCATCGCCTCAACCGGCGGCTTGATGTGAATCTCAAGACCGGCTGTGTCGTGGTTTTTCAGGTAGGTATTTACCTTGGCGATAATCTGTGCGTCGTGGGCCCGTTTTTCGTTTAGCCAGAAAACCGCCGGCGACTTGGTCGCCCGGGCGCGGCTCACGGCCAGTTTTACCCAGTCTTGAATCGGGGCGTCTTTGGTCTGGCACATTCTAAAGATGTCGCCGGTCTCGACGTTTTGCTCCATCAAGGCTGCGCCAGCGGCATCAACCACGCGGATAACGCCGTCAGCCGGGGCGGTAAAGGTCTTGTCGTGCGAGCCGTACTCTTCGGCCTTCTGGGCCATCAAGCCAACGTTCGGTACGCTGCCCATGGTGGTCACGTCAAAGGCGCCGTGTTTCTGGCAGTCGGCGATCATTTCCTGGTACATCGTCGCGTAGCTTCTGTCGGGGATCATCGCCTTGGTGTCGTGGAGCTTTCCATCGGGGCCCCACATCTTGCCGCCGTCGCGAATCACGACCGGCATCGAGGCGTCAATGATGACGTCGTTTGGCACGTGCAGGTTGGTGATGCCTTTCGAGGAATCTACCATCGCCAGCTCGGGGCGGTTTTTATAAACTTCTTTTATGTCATTTTCAATCTGGGTTCTCTGGGCTTCGGGCAGTTTTTGAATCTTGGCATAAAGATCGCCAAGACCGTTGTTTACGTTTACGCCAAGCTCTTTTAATGTGGCGGCGTGTTTTTCAAAAACGTCTTTATAGAAAACCGTCACCGCATGACCGAACATGATCGGGTCGGAAATCTTCATCATGGTCGCCTTGAGGTGAAGGGACAGCAAGATGCCCTTGCTTTTGGCGTCGTCGATTTCTTTTGCGAAAAACTCTCGCAGCGATTTAACGTTCATGACCGAGCAGTCGACCACTTCGTCTTTTGTAATCGAGGTTTTTTCTTTAAGAACGGTCGCCTTGCCGTCTTTGCCGACAAATTCGATTTTTACGTTGGCGGCCTCTTTTGCCGTAAACGATTTTTCGCTGCCAAAGAAGTCGCCGCCGGTCATGTGGGCGACGTGCGATTTTGAATCGGGGCTCCAGGCGGCCAGTTTGTGGGGGTTCTTCTGGGCAAACTTTTTAACCGAGGCAGCCGCGCGGCGGTCAGAGTTGCCTTCGCGAAGCACGGGGTTTACGGCGCTGCCGAGAACCTTGCCGTAACGCGCCTTGATTTCTTTGTCGGCGTCGTTTTGCGGGTCTTCGGGGAAATTCGGTACGTTGTAACCTTGTGACTGTAGTTCTTTGATTGCGTCTTTTAACTGCGGAATCGAGGCGCTGATGTTGGGGAGCTTGATGATGTTGGCATCAGGCGTGGTGGCGAGGTTACCCAGTTCGGTGAGGTAGTCGGGAATTCTCTGGGCCTCAGTCAGGTTCTCAGGAAAGTTGGCGATGATTCGACCTGCCAGAGAAATGTCTCTGGATTCAACTGCGACACCGGCGGGCTTTGCAAAAGCCTGGATGATCGGTAATAAAGAGTACGTAGCAAGGGCGGGCGCTTCATCGATTTCTGTGTAGATAATCTTTGGTGTTTTAGATGTCATATTTTTATCCTTTTTTCATAATACCCCGGCCACCTTTTCCCTAAAAAAAGGCCGCACACAGGGTTTTTTTTCAATACCTAAACGCAGGACCTTCTTTTTCAGAGAATTCACTTCGTATATTATTTTTTTAAACTTTAAGCCTGACATGTCAGAGACATGTCAAAAGGTCAAGAGGGGCTTAGCGCGCCAGGCGGGGCTGAGGCAGCCCCGCCAGCCCCCGCGTATTGGTCGTCATTGTCCTGGCGAGAGGATTTTTGACCCTGAGATTTTCTAAATTTTTTGGAACCACGCCGGAGTTTTGGTTGAATTTGCAGAATTATTATGACATGGAAGAAAAAGGAAAAAATCTAAAAAAAGAACTCGAGTTAATTACCCCAATGAAAATTGCCAACTAGACCTCCACAGAGTAAAAGACTTGACTCCCCAATGTATTGTGTATATACTATGTTTAAACTACAGGGATACATATAATGGACGCAATTATTCAAAAATGGGGCAATAGTCTGGGGGTTAGAATACCAAACCAGATTGCAAAGGAATTAAACTTAAAAAACGGATCTCATGTGGAAATCCTGGATGACGAGGGGAAAATTGTAATTTTGCCCCTGGAGAAAAAAAATTTAAAAGAAAAACTGTCGATGATCAATGCTGAAAATCTTCATGAAGAAATATCAACGGGCAAATCTCAGGGCAATGAGACATGGTAAAAAGTAAGTCTTTTATTCCGGGGCGCGGCGATATCGTCTGGCTGAACTTTGATCCCCAGAAGGGTCACGAACAAAAAGGAAAAAGACCGGCAATCGTATTGTCGCCAAAGGAATATAATGACAAAACTGGTCTGGCCTTGTTTTGCCCCATCACAAGTAAAATCAAAAATTATCCTTTCGAGGTAAAAATTGATGGCGAAATTTCCGGCGCGATTTTGTGCGATCAAATCAAAAGCCTGGACTGGCGTCAAAGGGATGCTCAATTTATTATGAAAATTAGCGATCAAATAATAAAAGAAGTTCAACAAAACATTCACATGCTTTTATTTTAATCACATCAGAATATTTTTGCCACCCTCAACCCACATACTTTAATATCTCGCGGATCATGGCGGTTTCGGCGACGTCGTGTACGCGCAAAATGTCGACACCTTTTGCGGCCAGAATTGTGTGAAGAATCATCGATGGGTCGCGGCGTAAGGCGACATCGGGGAGGTTCAGCATCTTATCGATAAATGATTTTCGGGAAATTCCATATAGTAGCCGGTAGCCGGCTTCCTGGAACCGGCCGACGCTGTTTAACAACGCCAGGTTGTGATCGAGGGTTTTTCCAAAGCCGATGCCGCAGTCCCAGATGATGTTCTGGGGGGCGATGCCATGCTCCAGGGCGGCGGCGGTGCGGTCCTGGAGAAAGGCCAGAACCTCGCCGACAACGTCGTCGTATACCGGGTTTACCTGCATCTCTTTCGGATTGCCCCGGCAATGCATCAAAACGATACCGGCCTTGTATTCGGCGACAGCTTGTAAAAGTTCGGGGCTTTGGCCGCCGCCAACATCGTTGATTATACCCGCCCCCAGTTCGAGGGCCTTTCGGGCGGTCCCGCCCTTGTAGGTGTCGATCGAAACCCGGCGGCGAAATTCATCGGCGCCAATCTCGGTCTTCAGGTCGCTTAACGGCTGGTTCAGCCGATGCCATTCTTCTTCAGCCGAAACCGGGTCTGAGAAAGGCCGGGTGCTCTCGGCGCCGATGTCGAGAACATCTGCCCCGTCGCTCAGGCACTGCAAACATCGTTTAACGAAATCTCCCGAATCGACCCTCGACCCGGGATAAAAAGAATCCGGGGTAAGGTTAAGAACCGCCCAGATCTGAAACCCCGAAGTTTTCAAAAGCTCAGGTTGACATCAACGTAGTGCTGAAACCCTGTCTGTAGAATGTCCTGGTTCACCGCATAGTTGATTTTTATAAAGGGCAGGTTAAACCCAAAACCCATGGCAAAATTGTTATTTCGAAGGCCGCCCATCAGGGTAAAGTTTTTGGCAAATTTGACCTGCAGCCCAATGTTCGAATACACCTCGGGGGTCGCGATTTGATCCAGGTTGCTTTCAAGACCGAACAACAGCATCACGCTGGCGTCAGGCGGCGGCGTGGTCAGGCCAAGGGTAAGTTTCATTATGGTATCGAGTTTTCGAAGCGACGAAGGGCTTGACGCCGAATACTGCATCACCCCCGGCAGGTTTTGCACCGCCGCCCCGATGTGTAGAATCGGAATCGGGGTCATCTGGATACCCATGTTTAAACCGCCCCCGTAGTAATTCTGCGTATCCAGGCCCTCCTGGTAGCCGGCAAGCGAGACGCCCATCTTCATGATTCCCGACTCCCAGGCAAAGCCCATGTAAGCGGCATAAGCGCCATAGGTAATCGAGCCGGTAGAAACCCCGAGACTGTTGTAGCCGTCGATCAATGGCACATAGGTACCCAGCAAACCAACCCCGAAGGTTCCTTTAAACAGGGTCATCGCGGTGGCCGCCATAAATATATTCCGGTTCATCGACAGGTAACCGTAAGATGTATAGAGTTGAAGTTCAAAGGGAGCTGACGACCGGGGCATCTGCGGCGTCTCTTCGCTTTTTGTCTCCATTTCGTTGTCCTCAAAAAGTTTGTCAAAACTGTCGCTGGAAAATTTCTGGTCAGCCTCGGAACTCAGGTTTGACTTTCCCTTTTGCTTGTCCTTACCGTTGATATTGGCAAGCCCCGCGGGGTTCCACAAAAGCGCCGACGGGTCTCTAACCGTACCGGCGACGGCCCCGCCGAGGGCCGTACTCTCGGCCCCGATGCTGGCCTTGATCAGCTCAAAGGCATCGGCCGGGGAGACGGAAAATAACAACGTCAGGGTTAACACCGGGATTGAAATTTTTCTTAGAATTTTCATATTCAGGTCTTTTTTATTGTATGCTTTCATAATGACTTCACTTGACGATCAATTTAAAAATGGCAGTCGACGAGGCGTTGTCGCTGCTCCTGGTCTGAATGATTTTTATAAAATACAATCCCGGCAGTAAACGTTTGCCGTCTGCGGTGTGACCGTTCCAGGTGATCACGGGGCTCGACGTGCTACCCGAATAAACCAGCTTTTCGTTAAAGTTATATACCTTGAATTCAACCGCCCCGGCAAAAAAACCGCTTTGGGGTTTCACCGTCAACGTCTGGCTTTCGGGAGAAAACGGGTTCGGGTAGGCGATGACCTTGCCCATGTTGAATTCATTGGCGCCCGCATGTTGAAATGCCGTTAACCCGGCGAGTATCATCATTGTCTTGAATATTTTTTTTACCGTCATGTTCCGGCAACTATAAGGTTAATATATATCCGGTCAACAATTTTGCTCGAAGACGTCAAAGGAAAGGGCCGCTGCCGACGGCGCAAGCAAAACCCAAATTTTTTTAATAAAATTCACCTGGGGAAATACCTGGAATCCCTGGAATCCCGGACTTCCCCAAAGACCTGCTGAAAATTTGCCGGATTCCGGAAAAAACCCGTCAGACCCACAAAATCACCCCAGAAAATTTTTATTTAAAATAAAAGCTTCAGAACCTCGTCATAATGCGCAACCGGGTAAACCTTCATGTTTTTCTTGAGGTAGTCCGGAAGGGCTTTCCAGTCTTTTTCGTTTTCCTGGGGGAAAATAATCTTGTGAATGCCGATTCTTCGCGCCGCGATGATTTTTTCTTTAAGCCCGCCAATGGGTAATACCTGGCCGGTCAGCCGAATCTCGCCGGTCATCGCAAAACCCTGTTTTGGTATGGCCTCTTTGTACAGGGACATCAGGGCGGTCGTTATGGTGATCCCCGCCGAGGGCCCGTCTTTCGGGGTAGCCCCGTCGGGTACGTGAATGTGGATGTCGTGGCGGTTCCAGTACCGGGGGTCGTCTATCAGGGTCTTCACATAGGTCAGGGCGATGTCGGCGCTTTCGACCATCACCTTGCCGAGCTGCCCGGTGAGCTTAAAACCGCCCTTGCCGGGTATCGCCCGCGACTCGATCACGAGGGTGGTGCCGCCCATCGAGGTCCAGGCCAGGCCCATCGCGCAGCCGGGATATTTCAGCCGGGCTTCTTCTTTAACCGAAAATACCGGGGGCCCGAGAACCTTCTCGATCTCGGCCTCGGTCACCGCTTTGGTAAAGGGTTTTTTCTCGACCTTGGCCACGACCTCTTTGCGGTAAAACTTCTCAACCATCTTCTCGATCGACCGTATGCCCGCCTCGCGGGAATACGACTCGATGATATACTTTAACATCTTCGTCGGAATCGGGGTCGCCTCGCCTTTTTTCAGACCCACCTTCTCGATGACCCGGGGTATCACATACTTTTGTACGATGTTAATTTTTTCTTCTAAAATGTAACCGGCAAGACGAATGATCTCCATCCGGTCGAGCAACGGCGAAGGAATGGAATCAATCGTGTTGGCCGTCGTGATAAACGTTATGTAAGAAAGGTCAAAAGGAAGATCGAGAAAGTGATCCCGGAAATCCCGGTTTTGTTCCGGGTCAAGCACCTCTAAAAGCGCGCTGGCCGGGTCGCCCTGAAAAGAGATCCCCAGTTTGTCGATTTCGTCAAGCATCAAAACCGGGTCTTTGGATTTGACCACCTTCAGGGCCTGGATCACCTTGCCGGGCATGGCCCCGACATAGGTTCGGCGATGCCCCTTGATCTCGGCCTCGTCTTTCATGCCGCCAAGAGAAAACCGGAAAAATTTCTTGCCCATGGCATGGGCGATCGACTTACCCAGGGAGGTCTTGCCCACCCCCGGCGGGCCGACAAAACAAATGATCGTGCCGCGCACGTCTTTCTTGTGCTTTCGAACCGCCATATGCTCGATGATTCGATCTTTCACGTCGAGAAGGCCGAAGTGGTCCTTGTCCAGGATCTTCCGGGCCTTTTCAACGTTGATGTCTTTGTATTCCGGCGTGGCCCAGGGCAGTTCGAGAACCACGTCGAGGTAGTTTCGAATCACCCCGTATTCGCTCGAATGCGGGTCGACGTAGTCAAACCGGGTGACCTCTTCGAGAGCCCTCTCCCGGGCCTCTTCGGGAAGCGGCGTGGCCTCGATCTTCTTTAAATAATATTCGGCGTCTTTATCCCTGGCGCCGCCCTGGCCGAGTTCGTCTCGAATCGCCTTGAGCTGTTCGCGCAGGTAGTAATCCTTCTGCTGGTGGTCGATTTTTTCCTCGACCTCGCCCTGGATTTTCTTCTGGATGTTGATCAGCTCCATCTCGCGGCTGAGGTACAAGAGAGCCTGCTCAAGCCGTTTTTTCACGTCAAAGGTTTCGATGATCTTTTGAAATTCCCCTTTTTCGAGGTTGAGAAGGCTGCAGACGAAGTCGCCGATCTTGCCCGGCTCCTCGACGTTTACCAGGGTGATCTTCATCTCTTCGGTAAAGAGCGGGTTTTGCGTGGCAATCTCTTTGGTCCGGGTCAGGACCGCGCGGGTCAGGGCCTGGAGCTCCTTGTCTTTCGGGTTAAACTGGTCGTAGTGATAGGCCACCCGGGCCACCAGCGGGTTTTGGGCCGACTTGTACTCGACGATATGAAAACGTGTGAGGGAGTTTACAAGAAGGTGAAGGCCGCCGTCGGGCAGGTTGATTTTTTTAATCACCTTGCAGACCGACCCAACCTTGTATAAATTTTTAATGGAGATTTCGTTTACGTCGTCTTTCTTCTGCAAAATCAAACCGATAAACGAAGTCTTTTTCAGAAAATCGTCAACCTGCCGTGTCAATTCGTTTCCCGAGATGACCAGGGGCGTAACCATACCCGGAAAAACAGGCCGATATCGTATCGGGATAATGTTTAACTCCTCCGGGAGCATCTGGTCAATGGACACAAGCATTGGATCTGTCATAGGCAGGAAAACTTATTCCCCTTCATAATATGTCAAGGTCTTTATGTTGAAATTGTTTTAAATATGAAATTTCGGGATTTGGGCGCTTCCACTGAAAATCAGCCAGTTAAGGTTTGCGAATAACCACAATAAAGAGCTTCGACCATCGGTCAGGTTCCCGGTTCTTCGGATTAACCGGTACCCTTCTTTTTACTATCCTTATTATTTTTCTTTTTCTTTGTCTTTTTCAGATCTTTTTCGGCCTTTTCGTTTTCCTGCTCAGATTGGTCGAGTTGCTTATAGAAGGCGTCGATCATGATTAAAACAGATTTTTTTCGTTCGGCATCAAGGGAACGAAACTTCAGGACCTTGTCCATTTCATGGGAATCTTTGATATGCCAGGGGGTGGCGTGAATGGGTCCTTTGCCCTCCATGAGCCATTCGGCGCTGATGTTGAATCTCAACTCGGCGATTTTTAGAAACAATCCCGAAAGGGTTTTTGAACGACCCGTGGTGATACCGCTGAGGCCGCTGGGCGTTATGCCGATTTGATGGGCAAATCTTCTCGACGTCAGACCGGAAATCTTGACCATATACTTTACACGATCGGATAATTCGTTCATTGAGCTGACAATATGACAAGAACCGGACTTCTGGCATATATTTTTCGGGCAAAATGAACGTACCGTCACCTGATATTTGTATCTATACGTACAGCTTACACAAAATAAGTCTAAATGGCCTTCGTCTTGCCGGGGTACCTGTAAATATTTATTTGCGCACCATAAAAGAATCTGACAGGGGTAGAAGATGAGTTCAGAAAATAAATCACAAATGAAATCCCAAATAAAATCCAATGAACAGTGGCGGAAAATTTTAACGCCCGAACAATACCGGGTATTGAGAGAAAGCGCAACCGACGTCCCCTTTGCCAATAAATACAACGACAATCATAAAGAAGGTAAATACTATTGCGCCGGCTGCGGGGCCCTGTTGTTTGAGTCGGGTAAAAAATTCGACTCGGGTTCCGGCTGGCCCAGCTTCACGGCCCCGGCGGTTGGCGAGGCGGTCGAGCTGGTAACCGACAACTCGCACGGGATGTCCCGTGTCGAGGTGCGTTGCGCCCAATGCCAGGGTCACCTTGGCCATGTCTTTGACGACGGCCCGCCCCCGGCCTGGCAGAGGTATTGCATCAACTCGACATCGCTTGATTTCAAGGGCGCCTGACTTGACACCGGATATTATTTCGTCTTTTTTTTCGGGCATGTTTTCGGGCCGGCAAGCTGCCGACAAGATAACTTCGCACACGGTCGAATTCTACCATAGCTGGAGCGAGAAGATTAAAAAATTACCGGGCTACCAGAGCGGTAAGCACTTTCTGCCAAAGTACTACTCAAAATCGCTCGAAGAGTTTGTTCGCAACATCGCCGTAGGCGACATCGAAACCTCGATGCGCGAAATCACCGACAGGCTGCGTGAAATTCTCAAGCCCGGCGTTAACGAGTTTCAATACGAGGTCAGCCCCGCCGGCGGCGGGGTCTTTGAGGCCCCCGGGCTGACCTTCGACCTGCAATGCGGGGCCAACCAGGACAACCTCAACGAGGCCGTCTTTACAGCCAGGCTGGCCCTGACCCTGCCACACCCCAAAATAACCGAAGAAATTTTTTCAGCCTTCCCGTTTTCCTTCACCCATGCCGCCGTCAACCTCCCCACAGGAATCAACCTCAAAGATTTCATCGCCCAGCTCGAAAACCACCACAAACAAAACCCCTCCGACATCCAGTTCTACTACGACCCCAACATCCAATACCTCGAACTCCGCTCCCCAGCTTCCGGCAAACAAATCGTACTATACTCCGATCATTTTGAAGTCTTTTTTTCGGACGATTTTCAGATCATGGATCTGCTGAAGATTTTTTGAGCGGGGTGGTGGGGTGTGTGGTTATCGGGCAAAAAACACTGTTTCTTACTCCAGCTCGGGCCTCCCTGCCCTCGCATTAATTATATTAATTGACATTTGATATTAATAAATTTTATCAATTAGATTATAATATTTTATGAATGAAATAAACTTTTCTCAAATACGTAATCACGAAGGAAGTCAGGCTGGTGGTTTTGAAGAATTAATCTGTCAGTTAGCTCATTTGACTACACCTGAAAAAGCGGATTATTTTGTTCGTAAATCTGGTGCTGGTGGTGATGCCGGTGTCGAGTGTTACTGGAAACTTAATACAGGGGATGAGCATGCATGGCAAACTAAATACTTTATTGATAAGTTTGGTGATACCCAATGGCAAGAAATTGATGAATCCGTAATCTCAGCGTTAGAGAAACATGAAAATTTAACAGAATACTATGTCTGTTTACCTTTTGACTGGTCTGATAGTCGTAAAAGAGGAAAAACAGGTAAAAAAGTCACAACAGCTTGGGATAAGTGGGTTGCGCATGTTAAAAAATGGGAGCAATTCGCAAAGGCCAGAAACAAAACGGTCGTTTTCAAATATTGGTGTAGACATGAAATATCTTTAATGTTGCATAAAGATGATCCCAATTTTAGTGGTAGAGCCCTTTATTGGTTTGGTGTACCGGTTCTAAAAAACGATTATTTTAAGCATTTAGCTTTAAAATCGCAAAACACGCTTGGCGATCGTTATACTCCGGAGTACCATACCGATTTACCCATATCTAAAGTATTAGAAGCTCTAGGTAAATCTCCATATTGGTTAGAAGAAGTTGAAAAAGATATTAATGATTGGTTAACAAGTTTGTCAAAATCAGAAGCCTCGATACAACATGCTTTAGACTTACTCCAGGATAATGATTCGAATATAAAAAGCAATATCGATAAAATCAGTCATGCCATGAAGTTAAGCATTAGCAATGATTCATTTTTCAACAAGATAGTAGACATTTCTAAAAACCTAGAAATAATCAATGATGAATTAATTCAATTACATACAAAATTACAGACCAACGCTAGTTCAGAAAATCCTGATACTAAAAAACTCATCAATGGAATCATTAATTTTAACTCCAGTACGTACAGTCTTATGGAAACACTAGATAGCAATTCTTATCGGGCTGCACAAATGCGTAGTTTGCTATTAATCGGCGAAGCCGGAATTGGCAAATCTCATTTGTTATGTGATATAGCTTTATCACGTATTAAGGAAAATCTACCTACTGTATTTATCCTAGGTCAGCACTATACTGGTGGGAACCCTATTTCATACCTTAAAAACAGCCTTGATCTTTCAAATATTAGTGATAAAGATTTTCTAGCGATATTAGATAGTGCAGGCGAAGCAAAAAGAACCAATACTTTGATAATGATCGATGCAATTAATGAAGGTAATTCAAGAGAAGATTGGCCGTTAAATATTGATAATTTATTATTTGAAATTAGAAAATACCCACATCTTAGCATAGTCTTTAGTTGCAGAACTACTTATGTAGAATGGTTAGTACCAGAAAATGTTATAAAACAGCATCTGCTAAAAGTTACTCATTACGGTTTTAGAGGTTACGAACATAGGGCTGCAAGTAACTATTTGAATAAACAAGGCATTCATAAACCAAGTGCTCCTATTATTTCGCCAGAGTTTACTAATCCTTTATTTTTGAAAACTTGTTGCAAAGCATTGAAAGAACAAGGTCATACTTCTTTTCCCAAAGGTTTAAACGGAATTACATTACTATTAAACTTTTACACTAAAAGCATTGATTCGACTATAACAAAAATGAAACGCTATAGAGCTGGTGAGAATATTATCTCCAAAGCTCTCGAAGCATTTTCGTTGAAACTATATCCAGATAGCCAGTTTGGGATTGAGGTAACTGAAGCAGAAGCCCTAATTAATGGATTTGATACTAAACCCAACAGAAGTAATAGTTTATTTGAATTATTGTTAGATGAAGGTGTATTGTCTGAGGATTTGCAGGTTGAACAATCACCCACTGGTATTAAATACCACAATATCATTAGATTTACATATGAACGTTTTAGTGATTACTTTATTGCACTAAGCCTTTTCGCAAAATTAAGAGATAAAGATATCAAAAAGGAGCTTAATAGTTCAGAAATTTTTGCACCTCTAATAAAAAAGAAATCCTCGTATAAATATACTGGTGTTTTATCTGCACTCGGTATTATCATATCTGAAAACAACCAATTGGAAATTATTGACATTATCCCAGAAGAGCTAACTAAAGACAACTGGATTTTTAATCATCTTTTTACTGATACAATTCCTTGGCGTAATCCATCTTCCTTTACAAGCCGTACAAGGGAATTATTAAATACAATACCAGAGCATGGTTTTTTTTCGAAGAGGCTTGAGATACTCTTAGGTTTATCTTCAGAACCAAACCATCCTTGGAATGCAGATTTTATACATGAACGATTAATTAGCAAAGCAATGCCCGAGAGGGATAGGTTTTGGTCTACTCATATTACAATATCTGACAGTAATGAAGAGGATAACTCAGAAGAGTCGATTTTACGTGCTCTAATTGAATGGGGTTATTCTGGTACCTTAATTGAGGTAGAAATAGAACGAGTCCGTTTGTGTAGTACAATTTTAATTTGGATGACATCTTCAACTAATAGAAAGGTACGTGACCAGGCCACAAAATCAGCTGTCAGATTATTATCAAATTTCCCAAGTCTAATTATACAAATATTAACAAATTTTTCAGAAGTTGATGATTTGTACGTCAAAGAACGACTATATGCAATTACATATGGAGCATTAACGAATAGTGATGATATCGCTGCACTTACTGATGTTTCAAAATGGATTTGGGAAAAGGAGTTTTATAACAATAAACCAACACCTCATATACTATTACGAGATTATGCACGAGGCATTCTCGAATATGCAAATGTAAAAAATTCTTTAGATTCTTCTATAAAACCAGAAAATTTCCGGCCACCATATGACAGTAGTTGGCCATTAGATATTCCAACAGTAACCGAAATTGAAACATTATATGGTGATAAACATGAGACTGCTATACAAAATTCGATAATGGGTTTTCCTGGTGATTTTGGTAATTATACTATGGGTTGTATTCACCATTGGAGCCCTACCTCAATAAATGAAAAAAAACCTCAAACAGTGTACGAATTACAATTACAATTTGCTCAAAATCACCTATCAGGTGATTTGAAAGAACGATTTATTACCTACATAGATGGCCGAAATACAGCAGACAGAATCCCAATAAATATTAAAGACTTAAAAATTGAGTTTGTTGATCCTAGTGAAGCCAAAGAAGATAAACCCACTGAATTTGATTTAATCAACGATGAATTTCAAAAAATAGCAACACCTGAGCAAAAAGAATTTTTTCGATGGGTCATGGGTTTAGGCCGACCCAACTCTATTGCTGCATTTAGTCGAAAAGCTGCACAGCGATGGGTGTGTAAGAAAGCATTCGACCTCGGCTGGTCAAAAGAAAATTTTGAATCTTTTGAAAAAACTTATATTAATTACTCTAGTAGACATCAATCTTTATTAGAAAGGATTGGTAAAAAATATCAGTGGATTGCATTACACATATTCTTGGCACATTTGTCAGATAATTGTTGTTACATTGATCGCGGTTATAGTGATGTCGATTATTCAAAATACTATGGGCCCTGGGAAATTCATCAAAGGGACATTGATCCTACTTTAACAATACGTTCAACTAATGATAATGGATGGCGCAAATGGGATAAATCATATTGGTGGCAGCCATTCATCTTCCCTTTTACAGGTTCTTCTATTGAAGAACTTGAAACCTGGCTTTGGGATGAGTCTGTAGTTCCAGATTTTAAAAATTTATTACAAGTCCATGACAAGAATAATAAATCTTGGTTTGTATTGCATAGTTTTGCAAGCTGGAAGAAAGAACCTAAAGAAAACAAAAATGAAATCCCGTATCAAGATGCATGGTATAGGATAAACTCATGTGTTATAAAAAAATCAGATTATAAAAAACTTGCAAGAGCCGTAAAAGGTAAAACTTTACGTGATCCTCACATTCTATCTTATTATTCATCAAGTCATCAGGGTTTTTTCCGGGAATTTCCTTGGCACCCAATTCATCAAGATTTAATTTCATGGTCGAAAAACCTAGGGTATTCTTTTGATGACTATAGCATTCAACACCTTGTACCAATATCAAGATATGAATGGGAAACAGGGAACAATGATTATTCTAATGATAATTCTATATCAATATACTTACCAGAAAATATACTAATTAATGATTTAAAATTAAAGCCTAGTTTATCGAATCCTGGTATTTGGTATCAAAACTTAGAAGATAATATAGTGTTTTTTGATCCCTGTGTATTTGAAGATGGGCCATCATCGGCTTTGTTTGATTCTGATACTTTTCTTAAATGGCTAGATTCTAATGGTTATCAAATTGTTTGGTTAGTTGGCGGTGAAAAACAATTAATAACGTCTTGGTCTTCCAAGTTCTTCGGTCGGCTAGTGTATAGCGGTTTATTCACATACACAAGCAATGAGATAAAAGGGAATCTTTGGTTTATGCGCGAAGAACCAAGAGATTGAGCTAATTAATCTTACTAACCAATTCGACCTCCATGTCTCATTTGGTGTTTTATGTACAAAGTTCTTACATGCCGATAACAGCGGGTCACCTGCTGCGCCCGGCTTACAGCGGTGCTTGGGTCTCGCAATGTTATAGACTTATAGGTAGCGTTCAAAATCTTTCGCACATTTATCTAGAGTGCGCCCTTTAACCAATTAAAATTACACTATTTGCACCATCGCTTACGGTAGACCTCACGTTAGTTGAAATAGCAACCAGATTAATTTTGCGCGGCGCGTTTTGCGCGGCGAATTGGTTATTCTATTTCTCTTAAAACTTCCCGCGCTTCAAATTCTTCTTGTTAAAATCTTTTTGAATTTTTCCGAAGATTTTATCCTGCTTACGTCTTTCTGAAACTGTTGTTTCATAATGAATTTTTTCTTTTTGAATTTTCAGGTAATTCTCATAATATTTTTTATCCAGTTCCCCGTTTTCAAGCGCTTCAAGAACAGAACAGCCTGTTTCATTTGTATGTGAACAATCTTTAAATTTACATTTTTTAGCAAGATCCGTTATTTTATGAAATGTAGTTTCAAGCCCGTTCGTTGAATCTGCTATCCCGACCTCTTTCATTCCGGGATTATCAATCAATATTCCGCCGCTTTCCAGGACAATCAATTCTCGATGGGTGGTGACATGTCTGCCTTTGTTTGTACTTTGACTAATTGTATCCGTACGCATTTTATTTTTACCGGAAAGATTGTTGATCAGCGTAGATTTCCCCACTCCGGAAGAACCAAGCATGCAGTAAGTTTTCCCCGCTTGAATAATTTCTTTTAATTCGTCATACCCGTTTTTTGTTTCATTGCTTATGGCAATGATCGGTACATTTGATACACGCATTTTTATACTTTCCTGAATTTCAAAAGCCTGTTGTTCGTTTATCAAATCCATTTTGGTTAACAATATGATTGGGGTAACATGAGAAGAGAAGGAAATCGTTAAATACCTCTCCAGTCTGTTTATATTAAAATCTCTATCGACAGCCTGGACAATAAATGCATAGTCAATGTTTGTGGCGATAATCTGAACATCTCCAGGCTGGCCAACCGATTGCCGTTTTATTATTGAAAATCTGGGCAAAATTTGATGGATTATTGCAAAATCGCGATCAGGAATGGTTAAGACGACCCAATCTCCCACAGCCGGAAAGTCTTCCCGGCCTATCGCGGTAAAACGCAAATTCCCCGTTATTTCCGCCTCAAATTCCCCTTGAATTGTCCGGATAATATAAAGTTCCTTATGTTCTGCAATTACCCTGCCAAGCTGAAAATCCTGAATCTTATTTTCAATTCTGATTTTTTCAAAATTCCGGTTAAATCCGAGATCTTTCAGTTCCATTTGATTTTCTTTGATAGAATGTTTTCAGGGTTGTCAAGCATACTCTATTCCGGTAACAGGGGCAAGTCTGATGAGAGAACTGGATGTCCTGACGTTTTTTTCCTATTAAACATTTCATTTAATATTTATTTGATACCTAAAGTATTATTACATATTTTACAATGAGAATATTGTTAACATGATCTATGAATCTTAGTGAAGATACCATACTTAATACATCAGATATTGAGGAACTGGCTAATCTAGCGATGAAAAGTTCTTCAAATATTCTTTTGTTATTTGATTTTCTATCCGGCAATAAAGGTACAGTAAAGTTTCGAAGCGAAAAGATCTTAAGACACCTTTGTAACATTACTCCGAAAACAATGTACCTCCACTTTGATAAATTTGTTAATTTACTTAAATCAGAAAATTCTATACTAAAATGGGGAGCCATATTCTCAATAGCGAATTTGACATTCGTGGATACCGGTAAACGATTCGAAAAAATTATGGATTTATATTTTTCTGGAATTTCAGAAAAATCGATGATTACGGCTTCCAATATTATTAAAGCTTCCGCCAAAATAGCTCTTGCAAAACCTTTGTTGACGGATATAATTGTAAATGAAATTCTAAAATCTGAAATTGCCCATTATGAAAACAAAGGAAAAATTTCAACAGAATGTAGCAATATAGTTTTTGGAAATGCTATTGATACATTTGACAAAATTTATATAAACGTGATTCAGAAACAACCTGTTATTAATTTCGTAAAAAAACAATTAAAAAATACACGAAAGTCAGTGGCCAGTAAAGCCATGCGTTTTTTAAAAAAATATCAAATTGAAAACTCGTGAATATCTTTTTAATCGCGGTAACTGCCTCGCCAGCAGGAAAATCTCGAAGAAAGAAAATAGCCCGAAAAGACACAGAATTACCAGAGTCCGGTATTCGCTATGTTCGGTGGCGGCTAACCACAGCCGAATAACCGGCCGATTTGATGGGCCAAAAATGCTCCTGGAATTAATAAAGCTACCCCGATAAGCGCCGCGAAAACTGCCGACTTCAACGTCAATACCTTCATCTCAAAAAGTCGCTTATAGATGTAAAGTGTGCCGGGAATTACCACCGCTAAAGCGCCGAAAATTCCGGGTACATAGCCGCCAACAAGGAGAGCCTGCCCGATATGCGTGAACACATGTAAGAACAAACCCCCAAGCAAACTGGCGTAGGCGTATAGCCAGAAACCGCGTTTGCCTGATATAGACGCGCCAACAGTCACAACAAAAAACAGCAGGAAAATGAATCCGATTGCAGTGGCGATCTGTGATGGAGTTGTGGACAATGAACGCACCAGCTTTGCCGCTACTTCGCTTATACTGGCAAATTGATCAAGCTCCTTCTGATGATTAGCAATCCAGTTTGACATGGTGAGCAATTCTTCGCCATCGTGAATAATGAATACTACCGGCAACAACCAAAATATCCGCGCAGGATTTCGACTACCAGACTCCCGGGAATTTGCAGAAATGGCTTGATCTTTACTCGACACTCAATTACCTCAATCCAGGCAGAGTGACCTGTCATTATAATATACAGATTTCTAGAAATTTATTCAAAATGTCAAATACTAATCTTCGTTAAGGTCGTGCCGCCTCTGCCTGGCGCGCCTCGTGCGCTCGGCAGACTTAAAAACGTCCTGTTTCTCAGGCAGGGTGACCACTTGTTCTGGTTTGCCAAACCTGATGTCCGAACTTTAGCCGGAACATCAGATTATTTCATTGACATATAGTTTGCATAATTTGAAAATCATATATATACTCAATTAAGAAGTAAACTCAAAAAATGGGAGTATGACATGCATAATGAATTTACAGCAATTATTGAAAAAGACGATGACTGGTATATTGCATATTGTGCTGAAATTCCAGGCGCAAATGGCCAAGGAAAAACCAAGGAAGAGTGTTTAAAAAGCTTGTCGAATGCCATCGAAATGATACTTGAGGATAAGCGGCAGGATTCTTTGCGCGGAATTTCTGAAGATGCCGTTTCAGAATTAATTGCAGTCGGATGAAGCGCAAAGATTTAATTAAACATTTGAGGCGAAGTGGATGCTATCTCAAGCGTGAAGGCGGTTCTCACTCCCTGTGGTGCAATCCACTTACTGGCCATACTGAGGCAGTACCGAGGCATATTGAAATACCAAATAAATTAGTACGGAAAATATGCAAATCCCTATCTATAAAAGAAATTGGCTGACATTTATACAATTAGCCATTTTTAAAGACCGCGAAGCAAGGTATCTACACATCCTGAATAATACCAGGATACACAAAGTTTCCCAAAGCCATGCCTGGTCTGCCTTTCGCGCCTCGTGCGCTCGCTTGTAGCCGTGGATTATATACAAAGCTGCTGGAGTTCTCTGACCGGTAAAGCGACCAGTGGAAGTAATAATTTTTTGATTGTCGCAATATCTAAAATCTGATCCGCTTTTTTAACATATTATTACCTCTGTTGGGTTTTTGCCCAATAGAGGTTTTTTTATTTCCTTGTATATATAAAAATATTGTCCGAACTCCTGTCCGAAGGTCAGAAATTATCAAGGTCAATTCATGCTTATAAGGTAGACTCATTTTTTAAAATTTATTTAGTATTCGTTATGTTAATTGTTTTTAATTTATGTCATGAATATTGATCAATTTGAAAAAGAATTGGATGAGGAAACATTACGTGTCCAAAAAAGAAAGGAACAAATTGATTCGCAGATTAATATTTTAGAAAAAAATATTATACTTTATACATTTATTGCCTGGACTTTCGTATTTATTGGTATTTTCATTGCTATATACAGTGTAATTTCATTTATAACAACTGCAGATAAAAATGATTATAAATTAAATTTACTCGGTGACTTTCTTGGCGGTTCCGTTGCATCTTTATGGTCATTAGCCGGTTTATTTTTTATTTATGTTGCATTCTTAGGTCAAAAGCAACAATTATTATACCAACAAATAGAAATTTTATTTAATCAATTAGAATTAAGGCATACGAGACATGAAATTGCCGGTCAAAAATTTGAAATGCAATCTCAAAATCATACTTTAATGAACCAAAAATTTGAAAATACTTTTTTTAATTTATTAAATACACATAATTCTATCGTCAATTCCTTAGATATTCAATCTAAGGATAGATTAATAAAAGGTCGTGATTGTTTTATAAAATATTTAGGAGAATTTAATAACCATCCTTCCTATTCAATGGATGAAACAATTAGCCAATATTTAAAATTTTTCGCAATCATCCCCCAAGGTGCTACCTAGTAGGGTGAGGTGAGTTCTTAGCGGCCCCAGCTAACAAGAAACTTGTTCATTATGAACCGTTCAAATTCATAAAAAGCTTTGACTTTGGTTAAGTCTTTTTTTTCTTATCTTTTATATGCTTTAACAGTTTTTTTATTTGTCGCGCAATAGGTGGATCTATAATTTTCAGCTTATTAGTTTCTATTTTATTTCTAGTATTTTTTTTCTCTACAACTAATTGACCAAAACATGTCGGGCATACTTTGATTTTACTAAGGTGATCCATTGTCCAGCCTAGATGTGCAAGTTTATTAATTTCAAACTTATTGTTATCGACTAAATTAACTGTTAAATCTGGAATATCTATATTGCAATTTAAACTTGAGGATTTACCCTTTGTATAAAGAAAGTGAACTTCTTTCGACTTCTTTATTTTTACCATTTGATAGTATTCTTTCATAAATAATTGTTTAATTTTCCAAAAGACTTTGTCAAATAGAAATTTTAACTTTTTAAAAAGTTCAATAATATATTGTTTCATTTTGGAAATTAGTGGGGGAACGAAAAAGTGTCTATTCACTAATATATTAGTGTTAAAGATTAAAGACAAAACCCCGCCCCAAGAAAGAGAAACCGCCATCCCTGGCGGTTTCGGAAAAATCAATAAATAACGATCTTATTGTATTAAGTTAATTTACAGGTGTTGTCAAATCATCATCTTGGTAAATATTATCGAAAAAATAATAAGGCGAAAAAATAGTATATGGGACTATACCAGAAATTACAGTCAGCTACGAGTGAAGAAGATGTTAAAGACATTTATATAAAAGAACTTGGATTAAAAGAATACCAAAAAAATCTTATCGATATTCAAACAAAAGAGATTTGGTTTGAGGCTAAGCAAGATTCAAAATTGTCAAGCTATGCAATGTTTACACAGCTTTTACATTATGTACAAGATGCAATTAATCATGGTGAATATACACCTCCTTTTTTAGCGATAATTGATACCAAAAAAGCCGCTTTAATGAAAAGTGCAGATGTTATTCCATTTTTAGAAAAAAAGACAATAAAATGGGGTAAATCTGCCAGTTCCTACACACCAGAAGCATTAGAGACAGTTTCTTCCTTCATTGGTACTCATTTTGTATCGTTTAATATAGAAACACACGGGGAAGAATTTGTCCAAACTATTAAGGACGCCATTAAAACTGGTGATATTATCAGAACCCAGATAACGCCAGATAATCTTAAACAGGTTTTTGATAAATGGGTTACAATGATAGGTCGGGAAATTCAGGGTGTATCTGAAGATGATTATGTATTACTATTCTTTGCAGATATAATGCATGATGGTACTACCTCAACTCATGATAATTTAACGGCTGCTCTTATGCATAAAAATAATGCGCCCGTTTTTGCTCTGAATGGTAAAATTTATGAACTTGGTAGTAAAGAAGGTTACAGAAGATTTTGGGCAATTTATCACAAACCTCCAAAATCTGAATATCGAGATTATTTATTAGAAAGGCGTGATAGTCTAATTCCTTTAGATGAACGTACTTTCAAAGGTGCATTTTTTACTCCTTTAACAGTTGTAGATAAAGCCTATGACAAACTGCATGAAGTATTGGGGGATAATTGGCAAAAAGATTATATCGTTTGGGATATGTGCTGTGGCGTAGGCAATCTTGAAGTAAAACATAGTAATCCTCGTAATATTTTTATGAGTACTTTAGATAATGCAGATATTGACATTATAAAAGCTACAAAAACCTGTGTAGGCGCTGAGAGATTTCAATACGATTATTTAAATGATGACATTACCGATGATGGTAAAATTGATTATACGATGACTAATAAAGTACCTGAAAAATTACGTAGGGCTATTTTAGAAAACAAAAAAATATTGATTTTAATTAATCCCCCTTATGCTGAAGCGGGTAATACTATAGGTGAAGAATCCAAAGAAGAGGTCTCAAAAACAAAATTTGCTGCAACAGCAATGTCAGCTTACGGGAAAGCAAGCAACGAGTTGTTTATACAATTCGTTGCAAGGGTTGCACAAGAAATACCCAGTGCAACACTAGCAATGTTCAGTAAAATGAAATATGTTACAGCCCCTAATTTTGAAAAATTTAGGCAAATATGGTGTGCAAAGTATTTAGGCGGTTTTGTAGTTCATAGTAAAGCATTCGATGGTTTGAGTGGCAATTTCCCTATTGGTTTTTTAGTTTGGAAAACAAATACTAACGCTGTAAAGAATACTCCATTTTCAGAAATCGAGGTTGATGTTTTAGACAAAAATACTAATCCAATCGGGGCAAAAACATTTTACAATTTACCAAACAATACTTTTTTAAATGTGTGGCTTGATAGACCAAAGGCAAATAAAACTATAGTAGTACCCTTAAAAAATGCTGTGTCAGTTTATGAAAAGAAGGTTCATCTTCAAAATTGGTCTGATGATTCAATAGGTTATATGTGGTGCGATAGCAATGATTTCCAAAAAGCTTCAACAATGACTGCGCTATTTTCTTCTGTTTGGGGGCAAGGACATGGTTTTTATGTAACGAAAACCAACCTATGGCAAGCAAGTATTGTTTTTACCGTACGTAGAGTCATAAAACCAACATGGCTAAATGACCGTGACCAATTCTTACAGCCTACGAAAGCATTGACTGAAGAATTTAAAAATGATTGTTTAGTTTGGATGCTTTTTCATGGTAGTAATTTAACCGCCAGTGCTAATGATCTTGAGTGGAATGGGAAAAAATGGAACATCGTAAATCACTTTATTCCATTTTCAGAATCAGAAGTTAATTCCCCTGAGCGTTTTGAATCAGATTTTATGGTTCAATATTTAAAGGACAAAAAGCTCTCAAAAGAATCCCAATTAGTTTTGGAGTCAGCAAAATTATTATGGCAAGCCTTCTTTGCTCATACCGACGAAAGGATAATACGCGATGAATATAAATTAAATAGATCTGATGTTGGTTGGTATCAAGTTCGAAAAGCATTACAAGCACGAAATTCAAATAGTGATTTCCCCCCTGTAAGCTTCAAACAATTTGAAGATGCATATAAAGCTTTAACTGAAAAATTGCAACCACAAGTATATGAATTTGGTTTTCTAAGAATTTAATATAGATTTTCATTCATCTTATAATTTATCTAAACCTCCGTACATCCATGTACTACGGCGTATGGGGCGGGGTAAATTTTGAAACTCTACCCATCTTTTGTAAATTAGTAAGGCCCCACGATTTTCTTATCCCAAAATTGAATTCACAAAACAGATTGTTTCATGACCATATCAAAAATATTCTCCATGTTATCCCGATTTGAATATCTAAAAGCCTCGGCACTTAAATATGTTTGCATGTACTTTACTGAAAAATGATGATGTGTTCCATGGAATACGCGCTTTACGAGTGACCAATAATTTTCAATGTTATTTGTATGATGCCCATCTTTTGAAACATACTCTTTTGAATGGTCGACTACATGGTGTTCTCTTTGAGCTTTTCTTAAAATTCGGTATGCTCTAAATTGGTCAGTAATAATTGTAGCGTCTTGATGAGCGTGCATTTCAATAACATTGAGTAATTGTTTCCCGGTTAATTTTTTGCCGTCTTTATTTTCTGACATTACATGGGCATATACTTTTCCAGTTTCACGATCAAGCACACCAACAACCGGAGTCTTTTTTGTTCCGCGCCCTCGTTTAGCTTTTACCTGATCCCCCATTGTTCCTTTACGAGGGCGGCCCCCAATATACGTTTCATCTACCTCAATGATAGCTTTGAATAATTCATTGTTTGAATGATTGGCCATGGCTATTCTTATTTGTTTAAGAATTCTCCAAGCGGTTTTATAGGTTACACCGATCTCTCTTTGAAGCTGGCAACCAGACACGCCCTTCTTACCTGAGATCGCTTCTTTTGAAATCGCATATACCCATTTTCTTAAATCAAGTTTTGTATTTTCAAAAATTGTTCCGGTAAAAATTGAAAATGAATTTGAACATTCTTTGCAGTTGAAAAATTTTGCACCTTTTGAGTGTTGATATACTTTTCGTTTTTCCCCACAATTAGGACAAGTGATTCTTTTACCATATCTGGATTTGATAAAATATGTTATGATGCTTTCCTCTGTTGGAAATTTAGCTAATAGTTCGTAGAAGCTAAATCCTATAACTTTTTTTGAAGAATGGCTTTTGGTTGTTTTCATACAGGTAAAGTACACAATCGTGTACATGCTGTCAAATTATAATTACACAAATGTGTACTTTTTTTTGATATTTCCACTAATTATATTAAATTATGCGTATGCAATTTACAGAAGACTGGAAAACATTGACATTAGGGGAGCTTTATAAACGGCTCGAAGAGATACGGGAAAAATCGGGGTTAAATAAAAAAGATTTTAGCACTAAGTTAGGGAAATCTTTAAACTGGTATCATCAATGTATCCGGGAACATCGCGATTTATCATATTCAGACTTAAAGCGAATTGAAGAAGTTTACGGTGAAAAGATGTGATAGTTTAAGGTAAATTTTTCAATAGACCAGGTATACAATCAAATCCGACTATATTTGGAATTGCGTGTAAATAGTATTTTTTATCACAAGGGAACAAAATCAATATACCTTTTGATTTATAAATTCTTTCTTCAAATGAGTATTCCCCAAAGATTACGGTTTGCCCTGATTTTATCAGTTCAATAAGATCATTTCGCCTGATTTTTCTTCCATTTTTCAGTGCGCCCTGTATGTTGTCATAAACATAAAAGTCATAAAACACCTTTCTGTTTTCATTATATTTACCAGCGACAACCCAAGTTTCAATTGTTTTCATAATATGCGAATTTTGCATATATTCAATAATCGCATATACTCTGTAAAGTGAAAAAATATAATACGATCTATCGCAAAGAATACAGCATCCTGATTGATAAACTTATCGCGGCCAGAAATGAAGCTGGTTTGACTCAAATACAAGTCGCAGAGAAAATCGGTTGGAGACAAGACTATATTTCAAAACTTGAGAGCAAGCAAAGAAGAATTGATATCATCGAATTATACGATTTCGCCAAAATCTACAATAAACCCATGAGTTATTTCATAGATCATTTGAAATAAGCTTTTTTCAAGATTCCACTAAATTAGTGGGTGAAATCATATATTAGTGAGTTTTGGAAAAAGACAAATTTACTATTTGACAATCTAATAAGTAAAATTAAAAGATTGTTTATGGATAAATATTATGACTTTGTTTCTCTGAAAAATTGGGATAAAATACACATCTTACATCATACAGACAAGAATAAATTACTATGCGGAAATAGTGATTTTAAACCCAGTCTTATTACTGATAAAAAGAGAATAGATTTTTCACCAAATAAAGTTTCAAATATATTACGCTTAATAGCTGATAAAATAGAAAATGGGGAACCCAATATTTGTGATATTTGTATTGGTGCGGTAAATTCGGATGAAAACAAACGAGTTGTAAATTATAACCCCAATCCTGCTATAAAAAGGTTAGATGATGTCAGGTAAATTATTTTTCAGTAAACTAAAGCACTAATACCCTATAAATGAACCCTATAGCAACAATAGCCATGAATCTTCCAGAAGAAAAATTTCAAGAATTATTAGTCTGTTTAGAAACTATAGTGAGAGAACACCCTACCGAAATACCCTCAATTATGTTTTGCGGGGATAACTTAGGGAATGATAAAAATAGATCACTTATTTTTACTTTAGCTTTATCAATGAAAAATATTTTACCCGATGGCAGTAAAGAAGACCGTAATCCGACTATGTATTACAGAAAGAAACTTCCGAACTAAAAGAGTTGTTTTATTAACTTTTGAACGCACTCAACGCCCTCAGTAGTTAATAACACTTTATTATTTTTAACATAGACAAGATCAAATCTTGCTAATTCTGATATAAGATTAATCCATTCTTCGTCTTCATAATCATCCCTAAAAGCTGGATTTAATGAAAGTCCTTCGATAACCATTTCAGGATTTTTTCTGTATTGATTAGCGACCAATGATAGTATTTTAGAGGATTCCGCGCTTAATGCCATAAATCATAAAATTTGCATTTGTTTACACCTGTCAATATTTATTTATGATTAATCTAATATTTAATTTGGGGACGGGGGGTTTATTGATTTTTTACATTTAAAGAGTCTAAAGTTATCACCTCACCCTACTAGGTAGCACCTTGGGGGATGATTGCGAAATTTTTTGATCGTCGAAAAGGTGACTTGAGCCACTACTATACAAATCTTTATCACATTATAAAATTTATTGATAACTCAGAAATTGAAAACAAATATCAATATACAAGTTTTATCAGAGCTCAATTATCAGCTCAAGAAACTTACTTTCTGTTTTATAATTGTTTATCACCAATGGGCAAAAATAAGTTCAAACCACTAGTTGAAAAATATGCGCTGCTTAAAAATCTCGATTTCGCATTAATAACGAACAAAGAGCATGTAAAGGCGTATCAACCAAGTGCTTTTCAATCGAATACATAAATCTTTTCTAAAAAAACAACCAATAACAGCGTACAATTGCTGAACGCGTCTTCATCGTGCTCAGGTTTCATAAAAACGCGTAGCAAGCGATTTACACATCCTGAATAATACCAGGATGCATAAAGTTTCCCAAAGCCATGCCAGGATGGCATTACTTTGGGATGGCTTTTGGGTGTCACCCGTTTTGGCCAGTCAAAATGGGTAGTTACCGTGCCGCATGCAGGGTTACGAAAAATAAAATGATGTCCGAACTTTAGTCGGACCACCGGTAACCTTCTGCTTTTCTTCCGAAGAATTATTGTTTATGGTAGCGCGCGAGGCGCGCAACCATAAACGTATAGTTTTCCCCGGGAGAAAAATAGATTTACGTTGTGGGTCTACTCAGAATTTTGAACTTAATACATGGAATACGCAATATACCTGTTCGTCATCATCGTGGCGGCTTTATTTCTTCTTTTGCCCTTTGTACGCGGCGTCAGCCCCGTAAATTACTTTCAAGAGATCGATAAAGAGAAAAAAAACAAGGCCGAGAAAGAACAAAACATCAAAGACGACATCGAGTCGACCAAACTTGCCCTTCGCGACCTCGACATGGAAAACAAAATCGGCAAAATTGCCAACGACGATTACGAGGCTTTAAAAGACGAACTTCTCGGCGAATGGAAATCCGCCGAAGACGAATACAAACAAATAAAGAACAAATCATGAAACGATTAAACTTCCTGGCCATTGCCCTGCTTCTTTCAACCCAGCTTCCGGCGCTTGAGCTGAAGGTGGCCGCCGACAACAAAACGACAAATCTACCCTCGCGGTATGCCGAAAAGGTAACGATCATCAAGCTCAACGAGACCATGCAGACCGTCGTCACGAAAACCGACGTCGCCCTGCCCGTTGTCCTGGGTTCGCTGCCGGCCATGGAGGGCGCCCCCTACATGGTGCAGGTCACCCATAAAGGGGTAAACTACAACAAGGTCATACCGCCAAATACCCCGGGCGAGAGTATCGACGTCAGGATCGAAGTCTACGACACGACCAACGTATTTACGCCCGACCTGAAAATGGAGAAGTACATTGAGGTTTTCTACTACCCCGACATACTGGCAACCGACATTACCCAGCACGTGGTCAATACCGGCATGTTTACCTTTACCGAACGAGGCAGCCGCAACGGAATTCTAACGTATATTTCCCCCGAGGGAAAAAATATCGAAGCCCTCGCCACCATTGAGACCCTGCATTCGTCGAGCGACATAAAGACATTGAAATTATCCCCGTCGGCTTTACCCGACAAACCCGGCTACTACCTGCTGGATCAGCCCATTAAACCCGGCGAGAAGTACTACCAGACTCGCGCTCACTACCGCTACAACGGGGACGCGCTGGAAATTACCTTTGCCAATGTCTACCCAATGAGCACAAATCCCCTGCTGGTCCTGCATTCAAAAAACATGACCGTGAAGATCAAGGAAAACCCGGCATGGGATACGACGCCAAAGTTCAACGAGAATATCGGCTATGACATCGTGACCCTGCCAAATACCCTGGGGAAATTTACCCTGGTCCTCTCGGGGGGAATTCCCGAAAAGGCCCAGGGCGGCGCATCGGGAACGTCGTCCAACGGCCAGCAAGGCGGCCAGCCGATTCTCCCGGATTCCCCGGTAAACAAGTTCGTCCGCATCGGCGGCCTGGTTGCCTTCATGGCGATCTTAGCGGGCTTTTTTCTGTACATCAAAAGCCGGCCAGTCTGGCTGCAGATGATCCAGGCAAAAAACAAGAGCCGGGTTGAATTTGAATTGCAGCACCTGAAAAGTCTAAACCTGCCCCCCGAGGTATTGGCAAAGAAAGAACAAAAACTAAAAGAAAAATTAGAAGCATTGAACAAACTTTCCAGGCTATAATGTCGGTCACGCTCTTACAATTTGAAAATTTAAAAAAACAATTTGGCTACCACCGGGCAGTAAAATCTGCCTCGGGGGAGATTCGAGAAAACGACTACATCTCTCTCTACGGGGTAAACGGGGCGGGCAAGAGCACCCTGCTGTACCTCCTCTCGGGGGTCTACAAACCCGACGCCGGCAAAATCACCTACCCGGGCCACGGCCCGAGCACCGGCCCGATCCCTGGCCCAATCCCCGGTAAGAAACAGTTCTGCGCCGACATGCAACTGATGAGTCACCAGAGCATGTTTTATGCCCGCCTGAGCGCGCGCGACAACCTCGCATTTTTCCAGAAACTTTATGGCGAGGTCAACGCCGACGAGGTTCTCTTTGCCCTGGAACTCACCGGCCTGCTGGAGGCCCGCAACAAGTTTATCGACGGCTTCTCCCGGGGAATGATCCAGCGGCTGATGATCGCCCGGATGGTTCTTGCCAAACCCGGTTTTGTTTTTTTTGACGAACCCTTTACCGGTCTCGATATTCGCGGGCAGAAACTTTTATTATCGATTATGAAAAAACGGGGTATCGTCGACTTGAAGTGGAAAATCAAGGGGTTTATTTTTGTCGACCACGATATCGAACGCGCCTATGAACTTGGCGAGGCCATCTGGTATATTCAAAACGGCGAACTGCAGGAACCCATGACAAAAAAGGACATGCCCCTGTCGCAACTTCGGGAGTTGCTCGGATGAGAATTTTTCGAACGCTTTTGGCAAAAGAACTGCGGTTATACTTCTTCGGCACCTCGTTTTACATGGTCTCTTCGATACTCTCGATCGGCCTTTTTCTCCTGTTCCGGTTCACCTACCCGTCGGAACAAATCAACATGGAAATCGCCGTAAGCGTGCTCTGGGCGGTCCACACCATCAGCAGTCTTTTTTCGCTGATCGCCTCGCAGGAATGGGAGTGGGAGGCCAACGCCCTTCGGGCCGTCAAACTTTCGGGCGTCGAGGGCTATGTCGTCTTTTTAACCAAGAGCCTGGCCTCGATCATCTCGATGTTCCTCCTGTGGATTCTCGAATTCCTGGTCTGGATGGTTCTTTACGGCGGCGACCTCTTCAAGCCCGGCGTTGGCGGTTATGCGCAAGACCTGACGGCGCCGCTGGTCGTGATGGCGGCCCAGGTGCTGGTTGCCGGGCTTCTGGCCTCGATCGGCATCGCCTTTATCGGCCAGGTCACCTCGGTGCTGGCCCTGCACTCGCGGTTTCGCCATGTCCTCATGTTCATCGTCTTTTTCCCGATCTCGATACCCCTGGTGATCGCGGCCAGTTCGTACACCCGCCTGGCGGTGGCCCTCAAGGGCTGGTCGGCGGGCCTGAACTTTCTCTCGCTGGAAGCCGCCTTCTGCCTCTTTTTTTCAGCCGCCGGCGTCATCCTCTACGACTACCTCTGGGAAGAATAAACAAAAAAATCCGTTACCTGTAAAACATTTACCTTAACATTTTCCGGAAAACGGATTATGAAAAAACAAAATGATCTAAAGCGTTACTTGTCTTGATAAATATTTACCACAAACGGTGCACTGGCACCGCTGGGATCGGCAATATAGAGCCTTGTAGAACTATACGCATCCTCCTTTGTACCATTTTTCACGTCTTTGTATTTTGTGTCATCTACCTGTAATGGGTTATTATCCTTCATTACATTAAACGAAATTTCAGTATCGCCAGGGTTAGAAGGAGTTACGCAAAATAACATTTTTTTGTCATTTTTAGTTACAATTGCAAAATTATCACTGCTGCGATGTTTTTGCCCCCCAGTCTTGGACGCCGCCGAATTCGCAGTTCCAATTAAATACATGTTTTCCGTATTGTTACAATCTCCCATAATATTTCTCCTTGAAAATTTATTTTTACTATTTGAACACGGTATATTATCATTTTATTTTGTAAATCTTTTTAAAGTATATTATAACGGCATATGATTTGCGAATAACGCCTTGTTTATATTGTTTCGTCCGAAATAGAATGCTGCGGATTTGATCTCTGGTATTAATTATTAAAATATGATTTGATTACATATTCATAGTTTTCGTCAACATCTTCCGGGTGATCAGGTATTAACGGGGAATCTTGCAACGGTTTTCCATTTGCCCTTATGATTCTGCCTGTAGTTAATTTCACCGCGGTATTTTTAGATAACGAGAAGATTTGGTCGACAGTATTTACATTACCTGAGCCGTTCCCGATTAATATTGCTTTTTTATAGTGCTGCAATATATCGGAAAATATTTCCGCCGCCCCGGAAGTTTTCTTGTTCATGAGTATGATAATTTTTTTAAATATTTTTTTATCGCGATTGGCAGACAGGTATTTCGAGCTATTTCCCCTGAAAGCGATTTCTCCCATATATAAATCAGGTTCGATAAACAGATCCGCCAGTTTATAGGATTCCGCCAGAAGCCCCCCGGTATTATTTTGAAGATCAATGATCAATAATTTAGTATTGTCTGATTTCAGGTCCTCAGCTATCCTGCCGGAAATTCCTGAACTAAAATAATCTATCTTTATTAACCTGCTATCCGGGTCAATTTTTTTGAATAAAAAATCTTTTATCCAGACTACCTTGCGCTCAATGTTAAATGAAATTTTTACATTATTTCTTTCAACAACCAGGTCTACCATACTTCCCGGATCGCCCCGAAATTCATTGGCGACATTATTCAGCGTCATTTGACTTGCTTCATGATGATTTATTATCAGTATCCTGTCATTTGGCTTTAAGCCTGCTTTTTCGGCAGGCGAATCAGGCATCGTCTTCAGGATATAAAATTTACCTTCACTGTCACCGATCTCTACACCTATACCGGCTCCCTTATAATTTATATGTGCAAGCGAATCGGGATAATAATACGTTGAATTGCCGCCCAGGCTTGCAACAATAGAATAATGAAAGGCATCTTGCACGGAGTTCAGCTTTTTAAGAGACTCCCTGTTTGTACAAGGCTCCAGGAATTTAAAAAAGGCATTCCAGTCAATTTTGTCCGAAAGTACATGATCCTTATTTATTTCATATGTATTATTTGGCTCACATGTAAAGATCAGTACGTTTTGATCCTTGTTGATTGATAATTTTTGCCCCATTTTTTGACTATAAAAATTCATCCCTTTTTCGAATACCTCCCCGGCATCAACGGGTTTATAATAATATACATTAATTGCCGTTAATAAGTCTACTGTTGTTCCGGTGCGTCTTTCCATGCCGGAACATGAATCAAGAAGAAATATTGAGTATATGATTACGGTTAATTTTCTCATGTCAGTCTCCTGTAAAAAAACCAATCGCCTGCCATACAACGTACAGGTTCAGAATTTTACATTTCTGTTTTACCAGCAACAAATGAACTGTAAAGATAATTATTCATTTCAATATATCTGCGCACTTGCAAGAAAAGTTATCCAGTAAAAAACCAGACAAAATTTTCGGGTACCCGTGAAAGAATCCTGCGCCGAATGCAAATTTCATGAATACCATATTGTAATCAACCTGGTCCGCAAACCTTGTCCGTAATTTTTTGATATTAAATGTTTAAAATTATTGCCCAATGAACATATATTTCTTTTGGTATTGACGATCTTTATCTTTATTTAAATGATGTAGAATATGAATAAACTGATACTTTGTATTTTAATTATTCAATTGTCTTATTGCAAAGCTTTTACTGATCGTGCAAACAATAAATTTGGCGATCAGCATTTTAAAACGGCCATTGCTTTAATCGAATTACATAAAACAAGATTTAATCAATATCCTGAATCTCTGGAAGATTTAAAATATATTGGCGAATGGGATAAAATAGCATTCAGCAGAGTTAAATATCAAAAACTGTTAAATGGCTATAAACTGGATTTAACTGGTGGTTGGATAGACAAACCGAACAATTTAAATTATCCAAAAGAATTTTGGAATAATTTAGGTTTAAAAGAATCCAATATGAAAAATTAAATATGGCATCGCCGATCAGAATCGACTTACCGGCAAAATTAAATTTGTCTCAAATGTTCGGTACAAAGTATAAACAGCCAATCAACTCGTGCCGTTTCGATGATAACTTTTTTATTCCACAAATGAATAAAATGCAGACAGTTTATCAGTATCTTCAATGGTGCTCGCAGGAATTAAAATCATTTTAACTTCTATGATTGATGTAGTATTTCAATTTTGGCCGGCAATAATAAGTGTACTTTTGATTTCCGGCATCTCATGTGCGGCTGGTGAGCCTTTATTAAAAGAATTGCGCTTGATTACCGGCATTGCCATTATCGTATCTGGCGTCGCAGGATTACTAACTTCACTTTATCATGCATCGGACCCGCAGCATAATCTACTTGTTCGTGATATTGTCGCCTTTTCGCTAATCTCATTGGCGGCCCCGGTTCTCACCGATCGCACAGCAAGACTTCTTGTTCGCTCCATAACCTTCATCAGATTTATAGTACCGGCCTTTGCAGGTCTTTTGTTATTATCGACCAGCCCGTTAATTCTCTTATTGGTGCATTGCAGCAGCGGTGACTGTTTATAAAATATCATTATATGATGACTCACTTCACAGCTTCGGCCTGTGATGGCCGATATATGCTTGCCCAATTGAAAGAATTTTCAATTGTCAATCCATGAAGTGGATTGACAAAATCGCCTTTTACCAGAACATTCGAAATGAAACGCCGAATAAAGAACTTGCAAAAGAGTTATGCCGGCTGGAAAGTACTGACGGCATAAAAGAAATTGCGGGTTACCTGTTTGATAAAAACAAATCCGTTGCAAGCGATTGCATGGCTGTCTTGTACCATATTGGATATGAAAAACCCAGACTTATATCGAACTACCTGGAAACCTTTCTCCGGTTACTCGAATCAAAAAACAACCGCATGGTCTGGGGAGCCATGATCGCCATAGCAACAATTTCCAAAATAAAATTTGAGGAGATATTTCAACATATTGACCTGGTCATTAAAACCATGAAAAGCGGAACCCTCATAACCGAGGTATGGGGTATCAAGGCCCTGGCCGGCATCAGCCTCGCCGATGAGCAAATCAAGGAAGCCGTTATGCCAACCCTGGCCGGCTATCTCGAAAAGGCCAGGCCCATTGACTTCTCCACAAGACTGGAGGATATCCTGCCAATCGTAACTACCGAAAACGACGTGAATACAATTACAAAAATTATCCGCAAAAAGCAAAAAGAATTATCCGATGTACAGGTAAAGAAAATGAAAGCGGTGATAAACCGTTTTCATAAAGAAAAGAAAGGTTCCACTGTTGAAATTATCATTTAACCAGGCTTACAAAAAAAAATTCTGCGCCGAATACAGGTTTCATGAATACAATATGGTAATGAACATAGGCGATCACGATTCCCATCCCCGCCTCGGTGCATCGAATGGAAATCTTTAAAAGTCAAGGAACATAAAAATGAATAAAATTTGTCAAAGTTGCGGTTTCCCTCTGGAAAAAGACAAAAAAGGCGGGGGGTCAAATGCCGATGGCTCCTTGAGCAAAACATACTGCTCAATGTGTTACGAAAAGGGAAAATTTCTTTCTCCACCCGAGATTGATACGGCGCAAAAATTTCAAAAATACTGCATCAGGGAAATGAAAAAAGACGGTATGAACGGCATTCTCGCCTGGTTTTTAACCCGCGGAATTCCCCGGCTGGACCGTTGGAAAAATAATTTGTAAACCCGGATGACGGCGTAACGGGCAATACGGTTTATCACGCGCGGCTTCTATACATAAAAAACCTGCCAGGGATTTTGCCAGGGGATTTTTTCATTGTTCGGCTCTCTCTTAGAAGGCGCTTTTATTTTATCTCATACGTCAGTTTGCCGTGGGCCGTAAGCAAGGTATGAGAAACGGGGCGGCCATCTGAAAATTGCACCAGGCCAATATTACCCCCGGTGTGGATCGCCGTACTCTTTTCATTTGGCGGCAACAGGGTGGAAAGAGATACCCAACACTTGCTCCTGGAAAGTTTGAATCGCGAACTGTCTTTTCGTCTGGGAAGCCTGTCGCCAAGGTTGGCAATCATCTCTTCATTTCTTTCGCCGGGCATGTTGCTGAAAGCGGAGCTGGTAAATTGCAGGCTGGGGAACTTTTTCCCGTTGCTTTCAAACACTCCCTTTGCCGTAAAGGCATAGTGAACATCGCCGGAGAGAAATATACATCCCGGCAGCTTCATCCGGACCAGGGTATCGAAAAACGCCTTGTATCCCTTTTTGTTGGCAAACCAGGATTCGATATCCAGGATATTTACAAGCGCCCGATCTATGGGGCCTTCAAACCAGGATATGAAAAAAAGAAATTTCTTTGCCAGGTAATTGAGCAAGAATTTGACCGCCCGCAGGGCGATGGCCTGGAGCGACTCCATGGGGGCAAACCCCAGTACGGGTGTAGCGGCGATCAACACCGGCCATACGCCATCGGGTATTTCCACATCCGTTGCGACCTTGGCCCATTCTACCCGCAGCCAGTCCAGGGCATAACGGTCCATCAATTGCGCGGGTAAATTATAATCATCATACTGGCGCTGGGTACGGGAATCTATCGCGAGAACAGGCGGCACCGTAGGTACGGAAAAACCCCAGCCGCGGTGCTTCCATGTGTGCAGGTCATAACGTTCGTCAATGGCCGCATTCCGGGTTTGATCTTCCCTTTTTTGCCGGATACTGCGTACCATGTCCTTGTTAAAATTATCCGGGTCGTTGCCCCAGCTTTGAAAGGCCCAGCAGGCCGCAAGGGCGTTGGCCACAATCCGCCTGCCCAGCCCGGACTGGCGAACATCGTCATACCAACTGTGGGTAATATTCCAGTCATCGGTAACTTCATGGTCGTCGAACATCATATACGTGGGGATGTTGGCCAGTAACCGGCGTATACCTGGCAATGTTTTCTGGAAGGCTTGCAGGTAGTTTGTCTCTTCTGCAAAAACTTTTTCAACGTTATTTTTTTCATTTTCGGCAATGCCGAGGTTTTTCAATTTCTCCAGTTCGTATATTGGCTCCCAGCCCTGAAGGTTGCCAAAGGCATACACATACATCGCGGCGTATTCGCCGAAAGTAAAAAGATGGTTGTGAGATTCGCCGGAACTGAACCCTGACTTGTTTTCCTGTAAAACCTGCTTACGGCCTTGAAGGGCAATGTTCCCCGGGTCTCCAATTTGCGGCATGAGTTCCTTCTGCCCGGTAAGAAAAACGGCCTTTTCGCGCATCAAGGCCCCAAGAGAGATGGCCACGTCATCCGCATAGATCTGGTCGCCCGTCAGCATCAAAATGGCGGGCCGTTTTTCCAGGTCATCAAAGGTTTCCTCCATTAAAAGTTGCCCATAACTGAGCGCATCTGCCGTAGTTTGCCTGCCGTGGGGTTTTCTACAACTGCCATGCAACAGGTTCTTGATTTTCGAAGGAATAAAAAAACTTGAATACGGTTGATCACCGTAGGTAATCAGTTGAATTTCTTCTTTTGAAAACAAGGGAGTGAGGTTGCCGTTCTGGTTTTCGTCAACCCGGTAATACAGCAGGGTATCTACGAGGTACTCGCCAGTTTCTTCGAGAGGCCTGGCCTGCAAGAGGTGTACGAAAAGGCGCTCGCCAAGTTTGATGCCCTGCGAATTCCTTTTGTCCATGCCGCCCTTGCCCAGCGTATTGTTCTGAACATCAAATACGGTCAATTCAAGGCACATAGGCTCGGCTGTGGCAAGCCACACGCATACCCGGTTTTTTGTGGTTCGACGCAAAATCGGACCGGCGAGTATTTTATTTTCCATACAGTAACTCCTTGAAGTTTATTTTCTATGCCAACTTTTGTTTCTCCAAACGGCGTACGATAAGACCCCACTGCGGATTCATTATTGTTTCATTGACGATACGCAGGTTACCGGCCATTATACGCTTTATTCATTCGGCATGTCAATGATTTTAAGAATAGAAATGCCCGGTGGTTGAGCCTGTGAGCTTAGGCATGAACTACTTTGCGCCAATAAAATTAACCACAAAGTTCAATGCTTTACTCGAAAAACTCCGTGTATGGCTATTGGCCCACCTGCGGTGTACCTATTGGCCCGCCTGCGGCGTACCTATTGGCCCGCCGTTTGTGTAAACTGGACCCAACCAACCTATCGTCCTTCGACATATATCCCGCGTACTCCCCCGCCTCAATGCTTCGAATGGAAATCTTTAAAAGAGCGGGAATAGTTAAAATGATTTCAAGTCAAGTAGCATACAAATGAATAAGATTTGTCAAAGTTGCGGTTATCCGTTTGGAAAATAATCAACCCACACCGCCGGTTTCCACATAGTTATGCACATGCTATCCACATATGTGGATAACTATGGTTTTCGTAAATCCCTGTTAAAAACAGCTCAAAACCAGTTTCTAGATTTTTTTTTGATTTTTTTATAAAAAAAATTGTCAGATCTTTCGAAATATTATATATAGAAATCAGCACTCGCAGTGCATGAGTGCTAACAACCGATAAGAGAGAGTGACAGCTTTTCGGGACTATAAAATAAAAATAAGGAGAACCTTATGTACCTGACAGACATCTTAAACGACATTCACCGGATCCAATACCAGGTGGGTAACCCCTTTCAAGGGGGCGCATCATTGGGCTGCGCCGATTTTCCCCTGACCCAGGTCTATACCGACGCCGACCAACTCGTCGTCAAGGCCCAGGTGCCGGGCCTGACCCAGGACGACCTCCAGTTAACCATCACCGACGACGTTCTGGCAATCTCCGGCGAGATTGGTAAAACCGCCGCCCAGGCCGGCGAATTTAAAACCCTTCGCCGCGAGCGCAAAAGCGGGAAGTTTCAAAAAACCATCGAACTTCCCTTTTCTGTCGACGGCGCGCGCTCTGAGGCTGTCTTGAAAAACGGTATTCTCACGATCACCTTTCCCCTGAGAGAGGAAACCCGGCCAAGACAGATTGCCATTAAAACCCAGCAGGCTATCGAAGCCTAAAACGATGCGCCTGACGAAGCATTAAACCAGAATACCAGAATAAACAAAAGGAGATTTTTATGGAACAAACAAAAACCATCGCCAAAGATACGGCCAAAGATACAAACAATGAAGTTGTCAACAAAACAGGCACCGAAAACAAAGAAAACTTTCGGCAAAAAACCAGGGAAGTTGCCTTTGACGTAAACATCTATTCCGACGCGGAAAATTTCTACCTTGAAGGCGACATGCCGGGCGTTGACGAAACCTCGGTCGACATCACCTTTGAAAAAAATGTCCTCACGATTGCCGGCAAAAACCAGTCGATCGTGAACAATCCCCTGAAGGAGACCCTGAAGTTGCAGTACGCCGAGTTTCGAAACGCCGACTACCGCCGGTCCTTTCAGTTTAACGAGGACATCGACCCCGAAGCCGTCGAGGCCGTCGTTAAAAACGGCGTCCTGAGGGTGAGGATCCCCGTCAAAAAACCCGAGGTTAAAAAAATCACCGTCAAGGTCGGCTAACGTTTCACAGAACCCCCTTCGCGATTCTTCGCGGGGGGTTGATGGAAAAACGTCGAGCGGGGCGAATAGCCCCGCGAGGCGTTTTGAAATCAAGGGGCGGGCCAAGCCCCTTACTTACCTGTTCCCTAAAAAAAGATTGCTGCAAGCTTGGGCTATTCATCTAAGGTATGTAGCCGAAATGAAAGAACTTGTTTATATCGTCGAAGACGAGCCGGATATTGCCGAACTCCTGGGGCTGCACCTGGAGAAGTCGGGGTACCGTCACCGGTGGTTTCAAACGGCCGCGGCGTTTTTTGACGCCCTGGAAAAATCAAACCCCGACCTGGTCATTCTCGACCTCATGCTTGAAGATACCGACGGCCTGGAGATCTGCAAGAGGTTGCGAAGCGACGAGAAAAGAAAAGACATCGCCGTGGTCATGCTAACCGCACGTGCCGAAGAAATTGACAAAATTCTTGGCCTTGAGCTTGGCGCCGACGACTACGTTACAAAACCTTTTTCGCCGAAAGAACTTATGTCTCGCATCAAGGCGATATTGCGCCGCAGCGCCAAGGCCTCGGCCTTGCCGGGCAAAATCATCCATATCGGGGAAATCCTCCTGGTCGACCCCGAAAAATTCCAGGTCGCCGTCAGGGGTCAAACTGTCGACCTGACCACGACCGAATTCAAGATTCTCGAAATTCTTTCGCGCCGCCCCGGCTGGGTTTTTTCGCGCGAAAAAATTCTCGACCACATCTGGGGTTACGACAAGGCCGTCGTCGACCGGACGGTCGACGTTCATATCAGGCACCTGCGCGAGAAGCTTGGCGACGCGGGTAATTTTATCAAAAACATTCGGGGTATCGGGTACAAGCTCGAGGTATGAGTAGATCTCTTTTTGCCCGTCTCTACTTTGTTCTCTCGCTTTTTATCATCACGATTTTTTTTATCAACTACTACTTTACGCTCAAGACCTTTCGCCAGCACCAGGTTCTGGTCGAGAAGGAAAACCTGGTCAGAATCGCCGGCTCGCTGAAATCCTCAGGCGCCATTAAATCGGCCAACGTCGATACTTTAAGGTCCTTTGTCGAAGAGACCGGGAAGATGTTAAATGTTCGCTTGCGGGTTATTGACAAATCCGGCCGGGTTTTAGCCGACTCGCAGATCTCGACCCCGGCTATCCTTGCAAACCCTCTCGACCAGCCGGAAATTCTCGAGGCCCTCAAAAGCGATTATGGTTTTGCGATTCGCCCCGGCGATGTGAAAAATCACCAGGCCCTTTTTTTGGCCGAAAAAATCACCGGGGATTTTGACGGTTTTATCGTCGCCTCGGTACTTTTACCCGACATGGGTTCTTTTCTGGCCGTCTTTAAGAAAAATATTTTTTTCCTGGCTTTGGTTCTCCTGGGGCTTTCTCTTTCGGCGTCTTTTCTTCTTACCCGGTCGGTAACCGACCCGCTGGAAAAACTCGCCCACATCACCAACCAGGTCGCCGGGGGAAACTTTGACGTCGAAATTCCCGTCATCGGGTCGGGCGAAATTTCCGGGCTGGCCGAGAACTTTGCCATCATGACCCGGAAAATCAAAAACCTGTTTCTCGATATCTCGCGGCAAAAAGAGGAGCTGGGCAACATCATCGAGGCCGTCCAGGAAAAACTCCTCATCGTCGACTCAAACGGAATTATCCTGTCGGCCAACAAAGGCTTCGACGACCTGATGCATGCCGGGGCCGGAGAGCTTGCGGGCAGGGCCTACAAGAAGGTCATCGATAACGAGCAGATTACCGGCATCATCGACCAGACGATCCGGAAACAAACCGGCATCATGGAAGAGGCCGTCATCGACGGCCGGGTCTACCTCTGCAGCAGCGCCTTCATGCCCGACATCCGGGAGTCTGTGCTGGTCATGCGCGATATCAGCGAATTAAAGAATCTCGAAAACATCAAACGCGACCTTATCGCCAACGTCTCGCACGAGCTTCGTACGCCGTTAACCGCCATCAAGGGGTTCCTGGAGACGCTCAAAGACAACCAGGAAGAAAACGGCGATCCCCGCAAAAGAACCCAGAATATAAAGTACATCGACATCATCGAGCGCCACACCGATCGGCTGATTTTTATCGTCCAGGATTTGTTGATCCTTTCCCGCCTGGAGGACCAGGCGATTTTGCCGCAATACCAGAGCCTGAAGTTAACCGATATCGTAAAAGATACGTTTTTACTATTAGAAAAAAAGGCCCGGCAAAAGAACCTGGAATTAAACCTTGTCGAAAAAAATCAAATCGATCTTGAAGGCGACCGCAACCAGCTTGTGCAGTTGTTTATCAACCTCATCGACAACGCGATCAAGTATACCGAAAAAGGAGAAATTCGCGTAACGCTGACGGAAGATTCCGGCTTTGCCATAATCGAAATTCGCGATACGGGTATCGGTATTGATAAAAAACACCTGGGGCGTTTATTTGAGAGATTTTACGTCGTAGACAGTTCCCGCTCCCGAATCCAGGGGGGGACAGGACTTGGACTTTCCATCGTCAAGCACGTCGTGGGCAACCATAAGGGCAAAGTTGATATTGACAGCCAAACCGGCAGGGGCACAACCGTAAGAATTGCCCTGCCCATGAGACAGATATTATAATTTATACTCTGGCGCGCACATACAATCTACCTGACCCCAAAGCCGATTGCGTACAATTTATACTCTGGCGCGCGCAGCGCGCCAGAGTATAATATTTATTAGACTTTTTTTCCGAAAGCCGATTGAATCATGAAGTAAAGAACGTCTTTACCAAGCGGTTTTGTAGAATCTTTGAAACTTACGTTATTCTGGTTTATGTTGTAAAACAACTGGAATTTCAGGTTATGCTTGATGGCAAACAGGTTTGCTCCCACCCAGATGCTGGTAAGTTTTTCGGTATCCTCAACGGTTCCGTTTGAATTTACGTCATACTGCTGGTAGTTATAACGAACAACCGGCATCAGTTTCATCGAACCAATATCAAACGCATAACCAAGAGAGGCCTGCCAGGTCTGGTAGGCCTTGACATAGCTACCCGAAGTAAAGGTATACTCGCCGTTTACATAAACGCCGTAGCCAAAAAAGGTAGTGTCGATGGTGTGGGCGCTAAGCGACTTACCGGTAGTAAATATGGTATTGCTTCCTTCATAACCGGTTATATATGCCCCGGCCACGCCGATGGACCATAGGGGAGATTCGCTGAAAATTTCTTCACCATCTTTCCAGTCGGCTTCTTTACCGTCTTTCACCAAACCGCCAAAGGGGTTGATTTGAATTCTCCAGTTCAACAACTTTGCCAGGGGGGCCGCTGTCGAAGAAAATTCCGCCCTTTTGGCGCCGTTACCTGCATCTGCCGCTCCGTCGCCGTTTGTGTACGAAAGCATCACGTCCAGTTTTTTCGACATGTTGCCGCCGATCAGTTCCAGGGGTTGGAATACCAGGTAAAGCCCGATGTCATTTTCCTGGATCAAATTGGTTACAAAAGAAGGTTCGGCAAAAATGTGGTTTGTCGATGAGCTGGACAGTTCACGGCTGAAGGGCAATTTAAATTGACCCATCTTGATGGTTGTACCCATAAAACCGGGTTTAAACCAGATAACGGCTTCCTGGATACCGCCGATCTTAACAATGGCCTCCTGTAAAGTAGTACTACCGGGTACGTCCGTGACGGGTGTTTTTTGAACGATCAGGTTTTCAACTTTCAAGTCAAGAGTTGAACCGACCCACTTTGCCATCTGGTAGTTGGCCGCCAGGCGAAGACGTCTGAAGTTAAAGTCTGCACCCTGGAAGTCGTTTTGCGTGGTTTTGTTTGTGTAGGCGGTTCCGGTTGGCAGCGGAGTGGCATAGCCTGACTTGGCCTGGCCGGTTACCATTCGAACCTGGATCAAGGCCTTGACCTCAAAGCTGCTGTCGTCTTTTTTGTCGGTTACCGCAGGTTCATTCTTTGCCGGCTCCTGTGAGAAAACCGAAGTGGCGCTGATCCATAAGAATAACGCGCCTGGTAAAAATTTTTTTATGTTCATATAATCTTTCCTTATTTTTTTACTTGTTTTTAACCGTATTGGGCAATACGCCCGCAGAAACTACTACAGGCGCCCCAACTTCGGGTAAAGCTATTTATTGGGGATAAAACCCAGTTCCTTAACGATCGCTTCGCCCTTTTCGCTCATCACGTAGTTGATGAATTTCATGGCCTTTTCGTTGTACTTTTCATTGACGTACATTTGAAGCGTTCTTGCCAGGGGATATGTTTTGGCCATCGCGTTTTCCAGCGTCGGCGCATAGAATTTTTTATCCTTTTCGCTTTCTATCATAACGGCTTTAATATCGTTACTCATCCAGCCCATGCCGACATAACCAATGGCGTTTTTGTTGGTCTTGATCTGGTCGACGATTTGCTGTGAAGAAACCGCAAAGGTCACGTCTTTACCAAATTCCAGGGTCGATTTGGAGTCGCCTTTTCTGAGAACTTCTTCCTTGAAATAAACGTGCGTACCGGAATTGTTCTCGCGCGAGATCGCCAGAATCGGGGCGTCATTACCGCCAACCTCTTTCCAGTTCTTAATTTTTCCAGAAAATATATCGCTAAGCTGGCCGATGGAAAGTTTGCCAACCGGGTTGTCGGGATTGGTCACAACCGACAGCGCGTCCAGGGCAATGACGTGCTCTGTGATGACGATGTTTTTGGACTTTGCCAGATCCCATTCTTTTTCTTTCATGGTTCGTGAAGCGTTGCCGATTTGAATGGACTCATTCAACAGGGCCGCAATTCCCGTACCGCTGCCGCCGCCCTGGACAGAAACGCTCACGCCCGGGTTGTCTTTCATGTAGGCCTGGGCCAGTTTTTGCGCCAGTTGAACCATGGTGTCAGAACCGGCGACCTTTAACGATGCGTCCCCGCCTCGCTTGCACATGGCTGAAAACAAGATGGCGCCAGAAACAACGCCGACCGTAATCAACCTTGATAAATTGCTTTTTTTCATAGAAACTCCTTTAATTTTACCGTTACGTATAAAAAGCCGCCGCGGTAAACCGCCGACCCTTTATAAACATCTTAAATCTTATGATAGACTTTTAACCCGCGATTATTAAAATAATATAGCGGTATTGTTAAGATTGTGTTAATTTTTTGGTTTTTTAAAAAAAGCGCATTTGTACATGTTATAGCGTAACGAATCCTGCCGGTTGATCTTCTCACATTTCGGGGGAATGTCACAAGGTTTTTTTGAGTCCTCGAAAATCCATTCGGGTTGATTTGGGGCGTCTTGTAAAAGAGATACTTTATGGTACCTCTGAAAGGCGGCAATCATGGTGTAGTCGCGCGTCCGGGAACAATCTGCCACGTCGACCCGGGGAGGTATCGAAAAACCGTTATCGTATACATCGTGCTTGAATTCCTTGAGGCGGGCCGGGTGGTCCTTGCCGGCAATAAATAACCCAACGGCCAGAAACGTCAACAACAGCGCCAGGGCGTTTACGTAGCGTCGAAATTTTACCGATTCGAGAAATCTTTTCTCCAGGGCGGTAAGGGTTGGCCGGAAAAACGCCGCCATCGATAAAAAATAAAATACCAGCCCCGGGTATAAATAGAAACTGCGAAACTTGGGTATAAAAAAAAGCGGGAGAGTTCCCGAAATACCAAGAAGCAAAAAAAACAGCGCGGGCCGGTGAAACCCGACCTCGGATTGTTTTTTAAAAATAAACGTCGCCGCCGCCAGCACAACCGCCCCGCCAATGAGTTCCGCTAAAATTAACCAGGTGTTTCGCAAAAAACCGGTCGACTCGCCCGCAAGTTCCCCGGCGACACTGGGCAACAACTGGTGGCGTAAATACTCTTCGTAAAACCCAATCGAATTTGCCAGGTAAAGAATCGCCCATATACAGGCCAGCGCCGAGCCCGCCAGATGCAGGCTCATGACAAAGGTTTTTTTAAACGATATACTTCGGAAAATCACGTAATACGACACGGGCAAAATAAGCGGAAAAAGACCGGCCACATTTTTACTCAGAACGGCAAGGGCCAGGCAAAGACCGGCAAGAAAAAACATAGCCGCCATTTTACGCGGGGTTTGGTGTATCCCCTTGAGTTGAAGGTAAACCGAGGCCAGAACGAACATCGCCATGGAGGCTTCGAGCATGTTGTTTGAAAAAACCCACGAGGTCATCGGCGCCAGGGATACTAGTAAAACCCCGCCCCAGGCCCCCGGTTTTGCGCCGCCCCCAAAATCGACCAGGCGCAAAATCTGAAAAACCAGGTATACAACTACCGAACCCGCAATAAAACCATACAGGGTGTCGATTAAAAGCCGATCGCCAAAAACCCGGTACAACAACGAATGCAGCCACATGGCAAGCGACGGGTGCCAGTAAAAAACCTTCTCGGCCGTATCGCCATAATACGGCGCATTAAAACCACCCAGACCCTCGGCCATGTTGCGCGCGATGGAAGCGTAGATTGTCCCATCGAGAAACATACCAAATGTCCACAAACGCGGTAAAATCAAAACAAGGTATACGGCAACGGCAAATCGGATCATATCTATCAAAGGATAAACTTTTCCATGGCGTAAACCTATATTCTTTAAGGTCTGATGAAAAACAGAGGGCCTCTAAAAACCCTGAAATTTTGTTTTTTTTGGGGGCGCAAGCGCCCCCAAAAAAACGTTCATATCTACGGTTTTAAAGGCGCCCAATAATTAAATCAAGGTAAAAAAAGGGGTAAATAAAACCTGGAAGCTTCATTAACCCCGGTAGTTGAATTGGATTAAAGCGGATTAGAATAATTTAATCAATCTCCTTTAATCGGTTTTTCGCAAGATCCACCCAGTAATCATCTGACTGTGAACTGATGAATTCTTTTAATAAATACTTTTCGGCGCCTTTTTCCGTACGCTCACCCCAGAGTCCATAGGTATACGGTAAAATTGACGTGTCTACTTTGGTTTTTTTCAGGATCTCGTCACCCTTATGCAAAAAGATTTCTTCCTCATCGAAATCGTTTTCTTCTCCCTCGTTGACTTTCCAATCGCTGTTCCTTACAAAAGCGTAAATGCCATAATACTTGATTTTTCCCGGTTCCGGACGAATCACCAATACATTTTTTGACTTATTCGGATCAACACTCATACCAATTGTATACTGTGTCCTATAATGAATAAAAGCTGTCTTACCATAGGTCAAAATATAGGTTTTATTTGGATTTAATCCTGTTATCACATGGCCCGTATTCTTTAAGACAACATGATCATTTACATAAGGGCCAAAAAAAGAACTTTTTTCAGCCTTTGGAAACTCAACTTCTACAAATTTTCCAGGACTTACTTCTTCCGCAAGTTTAACGTCAAAAACGTAATAATAACGGTCATTATCCCGATTATTTACGTCACCAGTCAGCATAAAAGTTGAGAGCGCAATCGCACCCGGTTTAGAATTTCCCCCCGACGGATTTCTTAGCTGAACAGATGCTGAACACCCGCCCAAAAAAATAATAAAAAAAAGTACCGCGCATTTTTTAAATAAGTTTTCTATATTCATATATCCTCCCGAACAAACTTTTCTATAAAAATCAATGCGTCAAATCTGATCCTGACGTAAAGCAATTATTTATTCGCTACCAGCTAACGTATGGACCTGGTGATTTTTAAAATATGATTTGACAGAATACGTTTATATTATTTCTCGTGTGCCATGAAGAAAAATAAAATTCAACTAATCATTTTCAGTATTCTTATAGCATTTGTTTCAAACTGTTCAACAATGGAAAGAGTCGATGATCCATCGAGTGCGTCCAAAAAACCGGGCCTCGTTATGATTGTTTTTTTCGCGTCTCAAAAGTGGGATGAAAAAATTCTCCCGAGAGCTCTCACCTCAATGCACCTGGGTATTCCGGGCGGTCAAAAAATAAAATCCATACCAAATAAAGATTTAGGATTTGCTTATGCCGGAAATTACCGGTATATCTTTTCAAACCTGGAACCGGGTATGGTTTATGCAATTAAAAAAGTCGAAGTATTCGATGCAAAGCAAAACACCGAATTTACCATTAACTTCAAAAATGATTTTGCCGAACAACTACCCGTTTCGGTTGAATCCGGAAAAATCAAATTTCTTGGCGTATACGCGATAAAAAATGACGGCGACAAGTTTGAGGTAGTCGACGGCGTCGAAGACTACCATAAGTTTAAAGATTCCTATATGTGGCTTGAGTACTTTGAAGAAAGGGTTTTTGGCAAAAACGAAAAAACCCAGTTGGGCGCCTACAAACATATGCTCGATGAATTTATTGTAAATCAAAAAGATGGCTACTGGAAAGAAGTTGCCGAAGGTATTCGGAAAAATTTAAATTAACATTTTTCTATGCGCGTACCTTTCAAACCAGGTACGCGCTCTCTCTTCTTTCTTCAACTTGACGACCTGTCTTTAAACCTCTGTTTTACCCTATGGGCGAAAACAAAAACCAAACGGGTAAAGAAAAGAGCGGCGAGAAAGAACAAAACAAATGGTCGGCGACCATCTGCCTGCCCAAAACCGACTTTCCGATGAGGGCGCAGTTGCCCGAAAAAGAACCCAAAATTGTCGAATACTGGCAAACCAATTCCATTTTTAAAAAAATACTCGAATCGAGAAAAGCTTCGGGGGCGCCCTCGTTTGTGCTACATGACGGCCCGCCCTATGCCAACGGGAATTTTCATGTCGGCCACGCGCTCAACAAGATCCTGAAAGATATCATCAACAAGTTCAACCTTGTTAACGGTCGTTATGTTCCCTACGTACCCGGCTGGGACTGTCACGGCCTGCCCATCGAACTTGCCGTTATTAAAAAACTCGTCAACCGCAAGAAAGACGAAGAAAAAGATCCTCAGAAGGTTCGCGAGGCCTGCCGAAAGTATGCCGCCGAATTTATCGAAATCCAGGCTAAGGACCAGTCGCGTTTTGGCGTCTTCTGGGACAACTCGAACATGACCGCCCTGGACGACAAATCAAAGGCGGCGCCGAAAAACTTTTATTACACGATGAGCGCCGACTACGAGGCCGGTATTCTCGAAGCCTTTCGCGACCTCTACAAGGCCGGTTTTATCTACAAGGGCAAAAAACCCGTTTACTGGGACACCGTTGCCCGAACCGCCATGGCAGAAGCCGAGGTGGAATACGAAGAACACACATCGCCTTCGATCTATGTTGCCTTTCCGGTAAAAAACGACAAATCTGAAGGCGGCGACGCCGCCTTCTCACGCCGCGACATTCACCCGGAATATGTCGTCATCTGGACCACAACCCCCTGGACTTTACCCGCAAACCTGGCGTTATGCTTTCACCCGGATTTTTCCTACGCGGTTTACACGACCGAACGCGGCAACCTGGTTATTGCCGAAGGCCTCGAAGAAAGTTTTTTCAAGGCTACCGGGTTAACCTTCAGCGCAAAAGAAAAAATCGGCAAAGAAGACGTCGAAAAAATCCGGGCGGCCCACCCGTTCATTGACCGCGAAAGTAAAATTGTCTTTGGCGACCATGTCACGCTGGAAGCCGGTACCGGCGTCGTACACACGGCCCCGGGCCATGGTCTTGACGACTACCGGGTCGGCCTTACCTATGACCTGCCGCCCTATTCTCCCGTCGACCACCGTGGGCGTTATACGTCAGAATTTGAGCCTATGCAGGACACCTACGTCTTTGACGCCAACGAAAAAATCATCGAGCTGTTAAAAGACAAAAGCCTGTTGCTGCATCACGCCCCGATCACGCATTCGTACCCGCATTCCTGGCGGTCGCATTCGCCGTTGATTTTCCGGGCGACCCCGCAGTGGTTTTTAAAGGTCGAACCCTTGAGGGAACTTGCCCTGGAAAAAACTAAAAATGTCGAATGGATTCCGGGCTGGGGCCAGAAGCGTTTTGAGTCGATGGTCGAGAACCGCCCCGACTGGTGCCTCTCGCGCCAACGCTCCTGGGGCGTGCCGATTCCGGCCTTTACCTGCAAGAACTGCGGCCACACCCACATGAGCGAGAAGACCCTCGACTTCATCATCGACCTGGTAAACCGCCATGGAATAGAAATCTGGTACAGTAAAGAAGCCCGGGAACTGATGCCGGCCAACTCCAAATGTTCTTCCTGCGGGGGGGTTGAGTTTGAAAAAGAAAACGATATTCTCGACGTATGGTTTGACTCCGGAGTGAGTTGGTATTCGGTTCTGAAGAAAAATCCCGACTTGAAATTTCCGGCCGATCTTTACCTGGAGGGTTCTGACCAGCACCGCGGCTGGTTCCAAAGCAGTCTCTGGCCGGCCCTGGGGCTTGAAAAGCAACCGCCGTACAAAAAGGTTTTAACCCACGGCTACGTGCTCGACGACAAGGGGCGTGCCATGAGCAAGTCCCTCGGCAACGTCATCTCGCCGGTGACCGACATCATACCCAAGTACGGCGCCGATATCTTACGCCTCTGGGTTTCATCCGAAGACTACCGTACCGACAACCGCATCGGCTTTGACATGCTCGAAAGGCTCTCCGAAAGCTACCGGAAAATACGAAACACGTTTCGTTACATTCTCGGTAACCTCGGCGACGGGAAAACTTCCAGCGGGCTGACCCCGGAACTTGTCCATGATGAGATCGATCTATGGGCCCTTCACGAACTTGCCTCGCTGGGCGAAAAACTCAAAAAAGCCTACGAGAACCATGAGTTTCACCAGGTCTACCAGCGCGTTCTGGCCTTCTGCACGGTGACCCTTTCGAACACCTACTTTGACATCGTGCGCGACCGGCTCTACTGCGACGCCCGGCCCGATTCCGAATCCAGTGACGAATTTGCCAAAAAACGCAATTCGTCTTTAGCGGCCCTGAAGATTATCTTTGAAAACCTCCTGGTGTGGTTGGCCCCGGTCCTGAGTTTTACCGCCGAAGAAATTCAACGGCTGTACAACCCCGAAAAGAGCGTCTTTGAACTGACCTGGCCCGACATCTCAAAGTGGCAGAACCCGGAGCTTGAAAAAAAATACGCCCCGGCATGGCTCCTCAAAGACCGCGTCAACACGGTTCTGGAAAACGCCCGTACGGCAGGGGCCATCAAAGCCTCGCTGGAATCGTCGGTATTTTTACCCGAAGCCGAAATCAACGCCTGCGGTCTTACCCTCGACGAACTGGCCTTTTTGCTGGTTGTTTCCGACGTACAAAAATCAACAGGCGGAGCCATCGAAGTGAAAAAATCCGCAAAGCAAAAATGCGGCCGCTGCTGGATCTACCGCGACGTCAACGAAGACCAGCTCTGCCCCCGATGCGCCCAGGTCCTGAAATAACCCTGGGCGGCAGGATGTTCAAGCGAAAGTTTAAACATCCAGCAAATGTGATTGCAAATATAAACACTATATAAAGTTTAATCCATAGAAAAATTATTATATACGATCGCGGCTGCGGGCGTATATTATGACGTAGGGGTTTAGGTAGACAATGAAAGTATTGGTAGAAGTTTTAAATGAAATTTTAAATTTTATCCTGGCGGCTTTTTACGCCCTTCTGGGGTTTTTCTGGCGGCTGCCCGACTCCAGGGAGGGTTACAAAAACCCCGTGATCCTGATCCCGGGCCTGCTCGGCAGCCCCCTGGTATTCTGGCAACTTCGCCGGCGACTTATAAAAGAAGAATACCCGGTTTATACTCCCTGGCTGTCGTACCAGACGGCCCATTTTGAAGAAAGCGCGCGAACCCTTGAGCAGTTCATTCTTGAAAACAACCTGCGGGACGTTTACATCATCGGCCATGCCACGGGAGGGCTGATCGTCACCCAGATGGGGTACAAGGGCCGCGACCGCATCAAAAAGTTTTTTTCGCTATCGACCCCCTTTCATGGCTCCCTCATGGGTCTGCTTTTTTATTTTTTACCCGCCGGCCGCCAGTCGGTTCGAGGGTCGGCGTTTATCAAAAACAACGAGATCAACTTCATGACCTTTCCGAACCTGCAGTGCCTCTACAGCAGTTTTGACCTCGCCATCATTCCGGGTTTTCAGGGCAAGCTGGGCCGAAGCGACGATACCGAATACCCCGGCCTGGGGCATTTCAACTTACTGATGAGCCCCAAGGGCATCCGTTTTATTCTCGAAAAACTGGAACTCGAAGACAGTAAAGACGAAAAACCGAAGGTTAAAAAAATACCCGCAAAGGCTGAAGATTTGAAGGGTCCAAAAAAACCGGCCCCCAAAACAGCTAATCGTAAGGTTGCCAAATCTACCGAGGTAAAAACGAAAACCGCAAAGGGCGCCACAAAGACAACGACAAAGGTAACTTCAAAAAATGTTCGCAAGAATCCGAAAAAGAAAGTTTGATTTCAAGGCCCTCTGCAAAGAAGCCGGCATGGGCGCCAGAAAATATTTGCTGCTGACCCACCGTGGTTTCGGTAAGCGCGGCAAAATTGCCGAAAACAGCCTGGAGGCCTTTGGGGCCGCGACAAAACTGGGCTTTGTGGGTCATGAACTCGACGTCAGGCTCAGCCGCGATAAGACCGTGATGATCTTTCACGGGCCCGACCTTTCGACCACAACCGATGGCCATGGCCTCATCGAAGACACAGATTTTTCGGATATCCGGGCCTTAAACTGCGGCAACTATCTTTCGAAAGAGGAACCCGCCAAAAGCCAACGCGGTAAAAAACCAAAAACCTGCGCAATACCGACCCTGGAAGAATACCTGGCAAAATTCGGCAAGACCTGTTTTACCAACATCGAGATCAAGCGCGAATGGTTCAACATAAAAGACGGTCTTGAAGACAAGGCCATCGGCCTGGTCAGGCAATTCCAGTGCGAGAAAAAAGTTGTCTTCAGCAGTTTCAACCTGTTGAGCGTTTACCGCCTGCGCACACGCCAGCCCAATATCCTGGTCGGCCAGTTGATCGATAGACAACGAATCGCCTGGCTGTGGATTCCCCTGTGCATTCGTTTTTTAAAACCCGACTCGATTCACCTTCACAGCGACATGGCGACCGAAAAATGGGTACGGTATATCAAAAATCACGACTGCGGCGTCGCCGTCTGGGGGGTAAACGACAAAACCAAACTGGAAAATCTCGTCAACCTGGGCGTGGAATTTCTCATTACCGACAACATGGAACTGGCAAACCTCGAAAAGCCGCGAAAACCAGGAAAGCCCGAAAAACTTGGAAAAAAAGAAGCAAAAAAACCTACCCGCAAGCCCACCCCTAAAGCAACCCCTAAACCCGTAAAAAAGACCCCGAAAAAATAACAGTTTAAAGCGGCAGGCGGTTAAAATGTACCCTGCTTTTTTGCCTTATAATCTGCCGCGATTGAATCGCGTAACTTCAAAATTTCGTCCCGGTTGTAATCAAGCGGGGTTTTGCCGAAATTATCCCGAAGGGCCGGGCTTTGACCCTGTTCGATGAGCCAGGCAGTGGTCTCAGGATCTTTAGAATAGTGTATGAGATTTTTACCATCGTTGTCTCTGGCAAAAATATTGCCGCCGGCCTGTTGTAAAAAACGGGCCATGTCAAGGCCCCTTGTCTGCCGCGGGCCCGCCGTAATCAACGAAACCGCCATGAACAACGGCGTCTGCCCCCGGGGGTTTTGAAAATTGACATCGGCCCCGTGGTGAACCAGCGAGACCGCCAGGTCCAGGTTGCCCCCGAGAATCGCGTCAAACAACGGCGCATTGCCGCTTTTATCGGCGGCGTCGATACGGGCCCCCTGTTGAACCAGGTAGTGAACCATCGCATCTGCCTCGTCTTTCCCTAAAAAGTTGATCCCCAGGAGGTGTAAAATGGTTTTTCCATCGCCATCCTGGTAGTTCGGGTCGGCGCCGTTTTCTACCAGGTTTTTTAACCCCGCCATGTCCAGGGTTTTCGCGGACGTCAGTAAATTCACGTTGCCGTCTTTCTTGCAGGCAAATGCGCCCCAGAACATGGACATGAAAATGAAGGCTCCGAAGACGACCCGCAGACCACGGGGAATCAACCTGCTTTGACGGGCCGTTCGTTCTTTGTCTATACCCAACCCCATGAATGACAGTCGCTTTCTGACTACCCCTGGGCGGGCGCCTCGGGCCACATCTTCTCGATGGGCCTGTTCCACATGAAAATCGTCGACAGGGCAAATGTGGCCAGCATGATAAGGTTAAACGAGCCGGTTATTAAAAACCCGCTGATCGCCGGCGGTGTCGCCATTGGTAAAATCATTCTAAAGAGAAGAATCATATAAAGGGGGTTGAAAAAGATATACCACCGGGGGTAGTTTTTTCCCTTGAAAAAACTCAAGGCCACAAAAAAGAAAATCGAACCGGCGATGATGCCGAAAAAATATAACATCTGGAAAAGCGTATAAAGGTGTTTTACAATGTGGGGCAATGAAATCTTCAGCGGCTCGACCAGTTGCGCCGACGTCATCATGTAGGCCAGGTAGGCATAGTAAAAAGCGGCGTTGAGGTATGAAAAGGCAAATACCGCCAGCACAACCCTTGCCAGCAGCTTGTTGGCAATCGCCAGGGTCAGGTAAATATGATAGATGCCAATTAAAATGAGGGGTATGGCAAAAAGGGCCAGTTTCGAATAGGCCATGATCGTCGCCCTGTCATGGGCCAGGGCGGCCTGAAACAACGAGTACTTGCGCGAGCCCAGGGGCATGTACAATAACTTCAAGTCGACGACGCAAAGCAGGAACATCCCGATGACAGCCAGAATACCCGTCAACCGAACGAGATTGTTTTTCTCTGTAACCTTGTTTAGAATTTTATAAAATATGGATTCGGCGGCGCTCATAATTCCGATTTGTATTATGAAGCCAGACGATCAAACAAAAAAACCACGGGGCCGTCTAAAAAGAAGCAAATTTACCGCGAGCTTTCACGCGAGGTAAAATCCCGGGGCGGGTTCTGCCCCGGGACATTCTACAACATTTAGACAACCCCGCCGGTCGACTGAACTTACCAGGCCTGGCTTACTGCCGGGACTATCTCCCGGGAGCTAAATACGGGGCTTTCCGATTCAAAAAGCCTCTCCAGTTTGGGGTGTAAAAAAGAGGGAAAATGGTAGCCGTAGACATGAGCCAACTGCTTCCAATCGTCTTTTTTTATTTTCTTTCTGCAACTTGCCGAACCGCAGTCGCATGTAAAATCCTGATCCGTGTTGACGATAAAATGACCGTAGTCCAGCGTCAGCTCTTCGCCCGGAAGAAGATCGCGTGCGGCAATGATATTGTCGTTGTAGTCATAGATCAAGGTAGGCTCGCAGGAATGGTTCAGAAAATTTGAAAGGTGTTTTGCCCGGCTCCAGTCCAGCGTTCCGATAATTAAACCGAAATCCCGGTCGTAGCAATACCTTAAATATTTTGCACGCTCTTCCTTTGAAAAATCTTTTAACTCTTCCGGGGAGATGGTAAACCATCCCTCCTGTTCATCCTGAATCCAGTCGTCAAAACTGAACACGAGTTTATTTGCGGATATTGATTCTGAGGCAAATACCCCGAATTCGTCACTCCGCCCGACGCAACGCTTTTCAAGCATTTAACACACTCCCAATTTTTTTTGATTTTACTTCTTTTTTCCATTGCAAATAACAATTCACAATTTGGATATGATGGCAAAAATTTTCAACAGGCAATCTGGCCGCAGAAAAACCGACCCGTTGTGGGTTTTCCCAAAACATGCGGCCTTCGGTGTATGGAAAATGAAAAATTTTTGAAAAAAGATTTGTTATATGGCAACCAATTTCTTTATTCGTATTCATTGTATTTTTCGGTTAGTACCTGATGACCCAGACTTTAAAATGAAATTTATACATGAGATACTCCGCTGAAGCGGGAATCAAAGAAACAGAAGGTATTTGTTACAATAATAGTATAGTCGTTACGACTACACGGCTCGCCTTCGGAGTCGTCACCGGAAGCGACAACGGCGGTAGAATGTTCGGTATTTTGAACCACGGTTTATGCTTACATAACATATATATGTTGCATAGCATTTTTTCAAAAAAACCCGCTATAATTTATTTTTTTCTTTTTCGGGTAAATTTTTATCAGACCGTTCCTTGGCTGCAAAAAGCACTGCAAAGACATAAAGGAAATACTCCAGTTGTTATAATGAAAACAACTTTCAACTGCCGCTGATAGCGTATGAAAATCGAGGCCAATATTTTTAATGAAAATAGTATTTTCCAAATACATGAAAACAACTTTGCAACTACTACAAATCGTATAGTACCTCTAATCCCGGTTATCCAATAAACCACGTCATTTTAAACACAGGTATCCTGTTCAATTTTGCAAGCTCTCTTATGTTTATCATATAAACACCTGGAAAATTATAACCTAAAATAATGCCCTCCAAAGAATCTGCATAATCAATTAAAAATGACTCATCCTTTTTAAATGTGTCAGAATAAAGACAAAAACGATATTCTTGCTCATCAACATAATCTAATATTTTTGTAAATAAATAATCTTTAACATGTGAATGTACAATGTCAAGTGGCACAATTTCTTTGTATTTATTATAATCAAGAGTGAGAGCTTTTTTTAGGTCATGAAGCTTGTTGTCATATTTTACTTCTCCAAAATAAATTCTAATCGGGGAACCTATAGGCCCATCTATATCATCTATTCCTCTATTAATATATTCATTCATTTTCTCCAGGTTAAAAATGAGACAAACTCCTCTATGCTTATCCGCATATTGGGACCACATTCTTGATTTACAGAAACCTTTGTGAAAATACAAAACGGGGTCAATATAATCAGAATATTTCTTATCCATGGAAAAACAACTTAGCTTCGTGCATTGTTTTACAATTCTATTGACTTCCTTGGACTTTTCGAAAAGTTTATTGACTTCGCTATGTGGTACACCGATATCATGTATTATAGTTAGAAAATAATTTTCAAATTCTAATGGATCATTTGTATTTAAAAGAGAATTGAATAAAATCGCAAATATCTTCTTTCGGAGATACGGTGGGGCCACTAATCAATTTGCGATTAGATTTGAAGGCAGGGTAAATATTTAAAAAACGGAGTGAGAGGATTTACACAAAATGTACTACACCCTCTATTTTAAAAAATAGTTCAAAAGAAGCGGTAGATAAACTTACTTCAAATTAAAATTTCATTCCATAAATCATTAATTATATTTTCACAAAATAAGCATCTTTTATTTTTGTATTTTAAATATAATTCTGCCATTGTCTTGGCATTACAAAAGCCAAGTATTTCTACTCCATTATTAAAATCAATCTCAGACTTGCAAATAGGCAAATCACTTAAAATATCAAAATCGAGCTTATCTTGCGATTCAAAATCGGCTTCAAATATGTGCACTTTATTTTCATTTATAAAATGTACCATAGCATACATTGTATCTGGAAATATGCCTCTGTTTTCGGGATGATCACCTTTAAACGTTGGCATTATTTAATTTATATTTGCGTACTGGCTAGTCAATCAAATTAGTGTATTGCATACGTGAGTGACTTGGCAGGCCCATAATATAAATATCATGAATTTACCCCTTGCTGTATGTCCGAAAGGGGATAGTTGCGATAAAATTTATTATTACCTCAAGAGAATACCTAAAAGCATCTATAGGGGTCGACACTATGAGGTTGAAAGGGACAAAATATACACGAATGGCGACCGCCCACTTGGCAGGACTTTAAAACCTGTTGTTTCATAAATACCATAACTTTATAATATCATTTGTCCAGATCACAACAAATCGCGAAGCAGGTTATTTACACATATAGTAACAATACCAGGATGCAGCAAATTACCCAAAGCCATGCACAGGAAGTGCATAGCTTTGGGTGACATTTGGTGCAAAAAAGGCAGTTACCGTATCACAGTAAAATAACTTTTATTCTGAAATTATAATCGGATGGCCAAACTTTAGTTTGGCCACCTCAATAATAGCTTTACGCGACGCAAAGCTGCGGGGTTGCTTCCGGGGCGGTGAAAATGGCAGAAAATATTGCGCTTGTAGAATTGGGCGACACGCACCAGGAGTGTTTGTACACACAACTGGTTTTTCTAAAGGAGGCAGGCTACAAGGTTACCCTGGTCGTATCTAAAAAACTTTTCGCCAATATCCATTACCCCCCCGCGTGGGATTATCTTTACCTGCACGAACTCCAGGGATCAAAAAGTCTCTGGAAACTTTTCCAGATTTCCCGTTACCTGAAAAAAAACCGGGTTACAAAAATTGTCTTTAATACGGCCGAAAATGCGGTGGTTCGAAATTTTCTCTTTATGACATACGGCGTCGAATGCTACGGCATTTTGCACGACGTCTCAAAGCTGGGCTCCAGCGGAAACCAGAAATTCATCAGCCGTAGAATCAAGAAATACTTTATTCTCAACGACTACCTGCTGAATTCCATTGCCGAAGAAAACCGCGCCAGGGTAGCGTCTTTTTACCCGGTATTTTTTCCGGATACCCCGGCCGTTGCGGTGGCGCGAAAAAAGCCCGGCGAAATTCGCATCATCATACCCGGCCAGCTGGAGTTGAAACGCCGCGACTACCTTGGATTGATCGAAGCCGCCGAAAAGGCCAGGCTCAAACACATCCGGTTTGTTCTTCTGGGTAACGGCTCAAAAGGAGACGGTAAACTCATCGCCGACACCATCGCCGCCAAAAAACTCGGCGACAGGTTCATGCTCTTTGACGGCTACCTTTCTGAAGATGAATTTCATTCGTATATACGGGGCGCCGACTTGGTCATGCCGCTGATTCACCCCGGGTCGAAAACCGGCCCCCGGCAGCAGGAAGACTCAAGCAACTACCTCACCCGGAATATTTCCGGGGCATTTAACTTTGCCTTCGGGTATAAAAAACCCATGCTGACCCACGACGCCTTTTCGGCCTTCGACGACTTCCAGGCGAGTTCCTTTTTTTACAATCCCTCAAGCCTGGCGGCGTTACTTAAAAAACTGGATTCTTCGCCGGCCCGGATCAGGAAGATGACCCTGCGGCTTAAAAAATACGAAAAATTTTCCCGGAAGTACCAATACGAAAGTTACATCGGTAATTTATAAAATAACCCCGATCGAATTACCGCCCTCGTACCAGCCTGAGGACTTTTTTATAAGGCTTTACCAGAACATTATCCAGCAGCTTTCCGATGAAGATCCAGAACCGTAGCAGTATGCCTTGAAGTAAATTCCGGTTTCGGAAGATGATCAGCCGGTCGCCCTTGAAGAGCCAGACATGGCGCAGGTTGCGGCCCGTGATCCCGGCGATACCGTCGAAGGTGATGTCGCGCCAGTCGTACTTCATCGGGCGGTACTGGGTATTGCTCTCGTCGCCGCTCTCGCCACTCTTGCCGATCAGCCGAAGGTCGTCGATCACGATTACATCCTGGTAATTGCGGGCGCAAATCGCGTTGAGCTCCTCGTTTAAGGGGACCTCTTTTTTACCAAACCCCGTATCGCCCCCGGCAAAATGCGCATCCAGGTAGTAAAAAACCGGCTCGTCAATTGTCGGGGCAAGTTCGGCCATCACATCGGCGCTGTCGCCGAGATGGCAAACGATCGACGGTTCGTCGGCCAGCCGCTTTGAGGCAAACTTGTGCCACTTCTTGCTGATCTCGATCGTATGAACCTTTTTGAAAATTTTAGAAAACAAAAGAGAACTGTCGCCCATATAGGTCCCGGTTTCTACGCACACCCCGGGTTTTTTACTCAGCGACAACGTTAACAGGGTATTGTATACCCCGATGAAGGATTTATTTACCGAACCAGCCATAATTACAGCCAGAAATGGATTTCGGGCGCCCTTATCAAGCCATTTAGATAGATGCCCAACTAAAGTGATGGGGATTAAGAGCCTGTGCGCCAACTGTATTCTGAAAACAACGTCAACCCCAAAGTTCAATGCTTTACTCGAAAAGCTGCGTTTTTCTTCGAAAAACTCCGTGAATGGCTAGCAGGGTCACCGTTAGTGACCCTTTTAGCCACTTTTCGATCGCATTGAACTTTCTCATCTTACTCAGAAAGCAGGTTGGCGCACAGGCTCTTAAATCAGGTTGCCTGGTTAAATACTTCTTCAGGCAACCCGGAAAATCGGCGGGAATTTATTTGCCGATTATTTGTGCTCTTCTTTATGCTCGTCTTTATGTTCTTCTTTTTTTTCAGACTTTTTATCTTTCTTTTCTTTTTTGTCTTTCTTTTCTTTAGCTTCTGCCTTTTTCTCTTCAGACTTTCCGCCCTTCATTTCACTATGAGCTTTTTCTTTGGATTTTTTTTCGTCGGCCATAATAGAAACCGAAACGCCAAAAGCCAATATTGATGCTAAAATCATTTTTAATATTTTCATTTTTTCTCCTGGTAAGTATACCGATCGATGAACGCTATCAAATATACTTTCAGGGTCATCTCCAGGGCGCGGACTTACCGGTCAATTATTTTGAAAAAAACAAAAAGAATATTACAAAATTTCATAGGAACCCCTATATATTAGAATTGACGACGACACCTCGCCAATACGATTGGGTATTATAGACCGCATATGAACCTCAAAGCGGGTAAAAGTTTGCCTCAAAACGAGGCGGGAACAAATCATCCATGAGTACACTTTCTACAAAATTCAACGCATTTGACGCAGACATGAAAACTTTAAAGGCCAATCTTCGCAAGCTTGGCTTCCTGGAGCGGCCCACCGGTTATATTATTTTCTCCTGGGCCTTGAATCTAACCCTTGCCCTGGTTCCGGCCGTTTTGTTTTTTTACGTCGAGAGCTGGTGGCTAAAGGCCGTCTGCGCGATTCTCGCGGGTATGGGTTCTGTGGGTATCGCGACCTGTTCTCACAATGCCTCGCACGGCAATGCGTTTAAATCTGCCACGGTAAACCGGATCATGGACGTTTTCGGTTTCACGTTTATCATTGGCATTTCGTCTCGCTTCTGGGACAACTTTCACAACAAGTTGCATCACCCCAATACCAGCGTGGTCACGATTGACCCCGACACGACCCTTTTGCCCTGGCTTGTCCTGCACGAGAAGCAACTGGAAAAGGCGGGCCCGCTGGCAAAAACCTATTACAAATACCAGTGGATCGCCTTCCCGGTTCTGGTGGGGTTCTATGTCAACATGCTCCAGGTCATGGGATGGAAATACCTGTATCTGAAGTTTTCCAATTTCAAGAAACTTGAGGCAAATGCCAAGAGGGCCTACATCATAGACGCGGTTGCCATCATTGGCCATTACCTGTTCTGGATTGGTTTATTTGTGAACTTTTTTCCTTTGATTGATATCCTGATCTTATACGTTGCCCGGTACTTTGTCTCGGGAGTCCTTTGTTTTTTTGCCCTTGCCCCGACACATTACGTCAGGGACGCCCTGTATTTCGACGAAGATATCTTAAAGGTAAACTACTACAGCCGTCAGATGTTTTCAACGATTAACTTTCGAGTCGGGTTTCTGGGAACCCTCGTCAACGGCGTTGAATACCACCTGGATCACCACCTGTTTCCCCAGGTTAACCCGTCGCTCTTAAAAAGCCTTGGGGTTGAAATCAAGAAGATTGCCGACAAACATGGCATGCCCTATCGTTCCCGAAGCTGGATTGCCATCATCATAGATTCTTACCGGGTAATCATGAAACCAAAGGTAGTTGATAACAAGCTCATCGAAAAGTATGTTGTTAAACCCGCCAGGGCAGGCAAGGTTACCGCCCGAAAACCGCGATCGCCAAAAACCGCCTGATAATTAAAAAAGGGCCAATCGCCCTTTGTATTAACTAAAGTCCTGGTCCACGGGGTATGATCCTAGTACGCGAAAAAACGGGGCCTTTGATTTGATCTGCCGAAGAGCGCCCTTCAAAGGCTCCTTCTCCTGGTGACCGATCAGGTCGACAAAGAACGTGTAGTTCCAGGGCTCATTTCGAGCCGGGCGAGACTCAATGCTGGTCATGTTGATTTTGGCCCTGTACAAAGGCTCCAGGAGTTCGAACAGGCTGCCGGGTTCATGGTGAATCGTAAACATGATCGAGGTCCGGTCAAAGTCGCTCGGGCCGGCCCCTTCAAAACCAATGATAATAAAACGGGTAAAATTTCTATCGTAGTCCTCGATGCTCTCTTCGAGTATCGGGACCTTGTAAATTTCAGCCGCGATGCTCGAGGCTATCGCCGCCTTCGACGGGTCTTTGGCAGCGGCAATCATTTCGGCGGCCTTTGATGTCGACGTTGTTTCGATAAATTCCGCATGCGGCAGGTACTTGCCGATCCACTGGCGGCACTGCCCGAAAGGCTGCCGGTACGTGTAGATGGTTTTTACCTGTGAAAGGTCTTCGGCAAAACTCAACAGGTTATTGTGGATCGCCAGGTGCACCTCGGAGTAAATGTTCAAATTAAACCTGAGCAGACTGTCGAGCGTCGGATTAACGATCCCCTCAAGGGAGTTCTCAATCGGCACAATTCCGTAGTCGAGTTTTTTCTTCTGCACCTGGTCAAAGACGTCCTCAAAATCCGCGCAGGGGACCAGTTCCAGCGAATGGCCGAATTTTTTTATCGCGGCCTGGTGCGAAAAACTCCCCATGGGGCCCAGGTAACCGACTCGTAAAAGTTTCTGGGTCGAAAGTGTCGCGCTCATGACCTCGCGAAAGATGTTCTGTACCCGCACGTCATCGAGCAACCCGGGGTTTAATTCCGTTATGCGCTGTAAAACCTGTCTTTCGCGCTCGGGCTTGTAGTATACCGAATCCTGCCTTTGCTTGGCGTTGGCGACATGCCGCCCCAGGTCAACCCTCTCGGAAATCAACCTCAGGAGATCTTCGTCAACCTGGTTTATTTTTTTTCGTATCTCATCAAGCGACAGGTCTTTCATAATTCTTCAAAGTTCAATTCCTTTACTTCTTTGGGCGACGGCAATTCCTGCAGGTTTTGCAGGCCAAAATATTCCAGAAACTCCCGGGTCGTGCCATAGTAACCGGGTTTACCCGGGGCCTCTTTATAACCCGTTACCTTGATCAGCTTCTTGTTCAACAGACCCGTCACATGGGAGCGCGAATTTACCCCGCGGATTTCTTCAATTTCCAGTAACGTTATGGGCTGCTTATAAGTGATAATGGCGAGAGTCTCAAGCATGGACTTTGACAGGGTATGCTTCTTTTTATTATGAATAAAACTTCGTATCTGCTCGTAAACCATCGGGGTTGTCGCAAAACGATACTTCCCGGCTACTTCGGTAATGATTAACCCGCAGTCTCTTTCAAGGTATTCGTCAACCAGGGAATTGAGAACGGTCTCGACCCGCTCGGGCTCTTCGTTTAACCCCGTGGCAATTTCCCGGATGTTCAGGCCGTCGCCCGAGACAAAAATCAGGGCCTCGATGGCGGCTTTTAATTGGTTTGGTTCCAGTTCTGACATGATTCCCTAGTTGTTTGCGGCGTTCTTCACAAGCCCGGTCAGTTCGATATCGCCAAACTGGGTTTGCTGGTTTACTTTTATCAGCCTCAATTTTATCAATTCCAGAACAGCTAAAAAAGCGACGATCATGTGAGGAACCGAAAAATTTCGAATATAATCAAAAAAATATATCTTTTGCCGTTGTTCAAGCTCATGCATGAGGTTTTCAATGACCGCGTCCATCGAAACTTCCTCCTGGGTGATCTGGTAAGGGCTGTTCTTTTCGGCATTTATCATGAACTCTTTAAAGGCCTTTAAAAAGCTGATCACGTCGACTTCAAACAAATCCAGGTCCTGTTCAAAATCGTTCCAGCTTGACTCACGGGAAAAATTCAGGTGGGTTTTTTCCTCAATGTCTTTTAACGACTCTGCGGCCATCTGGAACTTCTTGTATTCGAGCAACTGCTCGACAAGTTCAAACGGCAGCGAATCGGGTTCCTGGTCGTCTTCAAAGCCCGGGTTGGGTAATAACAACTTGGACTTGTAAAACAACAACTTGGAAGCCATCAACACAAACTCGGCCTCTACCTCAAGATTTACCACGACACTTCTTATGTGCTTTATAAAATCTTCCGTTATGCGGGACAAAGAAACCTGGAAAATATCAACTTCGTACGACTCGATCAGGCGCCACAACAAGGCCAGCGGCCCCTCCTGGAGGTCGCCCATGATCGTGGTAAACTTTACCTTGAAAAAATCCGCGTTCTCTGCCTGTTCGGTTGTCGCTTTTTCAGTTGTCATAGAAATTTCTTATTATGAAATACGATAATCGGCGCTCATGCCGATACTTTCTTTTAAACCCGCCATGGTCTCTTTGGCCGTTTGCCGGGCCTTCCTGGCCCCGGCTTCCAGAATTCCGGCAATCCGGTCTGGTTGTTCCAGGTTTTTCCGGCGGGCCTCGCGAAACGGGAGAGTTTCCTGCACGATCTGGCCGGCAATGATCGTCTTGCAATCAGTACAGCCGATGCCGGCATTTCTACACTCGCGGTCGATTTCGGCTTTCCTCTCCGGCAGAAAATAATTATAATATGTAAAAACCGGGCAGTTTTCCGGGTTGCCCTTATCGGTGCGTTTTACCCGGGCCGTGTCGGTCTTCATTTTTTTCATCTTGTCGCGCAGGTCGTTTTCGTCTTCCGAAAGCGACAGGGTATTGCCATAGGACTTGCTCATCTTTCGCCCGTCAGTGCCGACCACCTTGGGGGTCTCCGACAAAAGAGGTTTCGGTTCGAGTATGGCGTGTTTGCCTTCAAGCCTGTTGATGTGGTTAAACCGCCGGGCGATTTCCCGCGACAACTCCAGGTGGGGTAACTGGTCCTCCCCGATCGGGACCATCTCGCCCCGGTATAAAAATATATCGGCTGCCTGCAAAACCGGGTAGCCGAGAAAACCGTAGGAGTCAATATCCTTGTCGATATTTTCCTGCTTTTCTTTGTAGGTCGGGTTTCGCTCAAGCCACGATACCGGGGTATACATGCCCAGCATCATCGCCAGTTCGGTATGGTAGGGTACATCAGACTGCACAAAGATCGTAGATTTTTCCGGGTCCAGGCCTGCGGCCAGCCAGTCACAAACCAGCGGGGCGATAAATTCATGGGCCTGCCTGTAGTTTGTATAAAATGCCGTCATCGAATGCCAGTTGGCGACCATGAAATAACAATCAAACTGGTTTTGAAGATTCACATAATTTTTCAAGACACCCAGGTAATGACCCAGGTGTAATCGCCCCGTCGGCTGCATTCCGCTCAATACTCTTTTTAACATAATTCTTAATACAACCCCAGTACTTTAATTAAACTCTGCCCCGACAAAAAGTCATTGTGCACCGGGACAAACAATATAACCGCCGTGGCGGCAACTTTAGAGATGAAAACAACGTTCTTCATTGAATTTTTTTGTGCATAAAAAAAGGACCCGTCAAATGGCGGTACCGGCAAAAAGTTTACGAGCAACAACAACCAGCTTTTTTTCATAATCTCAATGAGAAAGACATACATATAACTGCTCTTCGACAGCCCCTTGGAATGCAAAAACACAAAGGCGATGGCGATGATGATAAAAAACCACAGTTGGGCCAGAATAAAACTCATCGCGGTATCCCTTTTTTCCCGGTTGACGAGACCACCCCAGGAGAAGCCCCCGAAGATAAAAACCACAAAGGCCCAGAGATCAAAAGTCAACAAGGGATTTTTTGTCTTTCCCCTGTAATGGCTTTCCATAAAAACGCCCATCTTCGACATGACGCTGAACAGGTACCATTCGCGGCCGATAAACAAAATCAGGGCGGCGGGTATCGAATAGATGAACATACCAAACCTGGCGTAGAAAAATTCGTGCATTTAGATCCCCCCGCCGACAAAGTGAATGATCTCGATGACGTCGTCATCGTGAAGCCTGGTCTGGTTGTACTCCGCCCTTTTAACCACCGAGGCGTTGATTTCAACGGCAACCCTGGCGGCGCTCAATTGAAGATGCTCCAGCAGTGAAACAAGAGAGTTCTCTTTAAGGTCGCCGACCGGGAGGGGTTTTCCGTTAACTATCACTTTTTTGAGATTCCCGAATCAATAATTTGCTATAAAACAAGGCGACAAGCGCCGCGGTTTCGCTACGCAACACATTATCAGATAATCGCACACTGCGAAAACGATTTTTTAAAAATTCGGCCTCGGTCGGCGACCATCCCCCCTCGGAACCGTTGATAAAGCAAATCTCCGAATACGGCTCCAGGTCAAGATCAGACAAGGTATCGATGCCGACCTTCTCGTCAGGGTCTCCCCAGAAGTAAAACACATCGTCGCGAAAGGGGAAACCGGCAATCCCCTTGGTGTGTTTTTCCATAGCGGGAACAAACAGGTTCTTTGATTGCATACAGGCGCTGAGCGCCGTCTTCCGGAGTTTCTCGATACTTTCAACGGGATGATTTTGATATTGCGACGTAATGAAATGAATCGCGTCGACCCCCACCTCGGTCGACTTTTGAATCAACAAATCCAGGTTCTTTCGTTTGATGCCGGGGTTTACGAGCGAAACCCTTTTCGATCGTGAGAAGGTATACAGGCTATCATCAGCCTTTACGAGTTTATTATCGGCAGTCAAGATAGCCCGAAAAACCCGGCCGTCGCCGGGCGAGAGATTCACAGGCAGTTCATGAACCTGCCGTAAAACCGTTCGAATATGATGAAAGTTCTCAGGATCAAGCTTTAATCGATTTCCGGACCTGATCGAGATGAAATCCTCCGGCGATACAAAGATAAGCAGGGTATTTCTTAAATCGAGCCCTTCCATGAGAATTTACCGGGGTGAAAAATAAGGTCAACCACAGGCAAAAACCCGATGGGGTTTATAACCGGCGCAGGGCAGGAGTTTTGCCATTGAAATACAACCTGCCCTGCCGGACTTTTCCCCGTGGCTTATTTTTTGGAATTTAACAGAGATGCCCTTCTTCGTCGAGCCCCTTTTCAATGCTCAAAACCTCAAGGCTTTGTTCGCTGTTTCCGGTACCGAATGTCACCACGCTGCCTTTCTTGGCATGCAACATGGCCTGGCCAAGAGGCGACTTGTACGAAATAATACCTTTGTCCATGTCGGCATCCCACTGGTCCAGAATGGTATACACAAAAAGGTCGCCCGATTTGGTTTCTTTCAATCGAACCTTGGTTCCAATGGTAACCTCGTCTGTCGGAATCTGGCTGGCAACCATCAGGGTAACGTTCTTCAACTGGTTCTCCAGCTTAACCATATTGGCCTGCAGGATAACCTGGTTTTCCAGGGCGGCCTTGTACTCGGAGTTTTCCCGCAAGTCGCCTTTTTCCTGGGCCTGGCCAATTTCCTTGGAGTTTGCGGGAATCTCGACCTTGGCAAGGTGATCCATTTCCTTCTGCATGGCGTTGATGGCGTCCTGGCTGGCAATTGCCTGCCCGGTTTTCTGGAGAGTTTCCAGGAGTGTCTTTGCCTTGATCTGGTGTTCAGCCTCGTCAGATTCGGTAAACTGCTCCGGGCTGATCTGCTTTAAACCGATCAACACGGTTTCTTTTTCATGATCCGATAAAAAGGCGACGTCTTTAAATAAAGAGACTATTTTTCTTATGGAATTTTTTGCGTAGGCGTTGATGTAATTATCCAGTTCGTCTTTGACGCTGCCAATCAGGATATCCTTTGCGGTATTTTTAAACTTGGTTCCTTTCGGTTCCAGTTTCGGAATATTGCGAAGTAACCTGAAAAAACCGAGAAGCTGCTCTTCATGCGGCAGACCTTCGACTACCCAGGCTTTCTGGATCAGGTTTTTCATGGCCCACAAGTAAATTTCCGCATAATTTTTGGCATGTTTTCTTAAAATGGCAAAAAATTCCAGGATTTCGGCATTGCTGTTGGTTTCGATAAGTTCGTTGATTAAAATCTTGTGGATCTTGATCGGCGTCTGCAGGAGCAACTCAATATAAATCTTCTGCCATTGCTTGTGATAGAGCTTAACCCAACGGGCGAAATGTTTTTTTATCTCGGGGTATTTTATTTTTGAACCGATGTTCGAAACTTCTTTTACCGACATCGCCGAAAAATCTTTCACCAGTTCGTTCTTTGATTCCTCGGAATAAAATCGATCTTCTTCGCCGAGTGCCTCATGAAGCATATCCAGCGACCAGAGACTCTGCAATTTGACGTCAAACTCAAAAGAGCGCATCGACTCTTTAAAAAACGGCTGAATGTATTCGATGGCGTCTACATAGTCGTCGGGGTTTTTCAGGGTCGCAATGGCAACGGCAAGGCGATCCTCAAAACTCTGGGCGGCCTGAAATTTCTCGATCAATTGATCCGAAAGCGTAATCGGAGTATCGTAAAGTTCGATGATATCTTTTTTTTGCGGCGAAATACCAATCAGGGTATCTTTCAGAAGTTCGGTGCGAACCTTCGACCACCATTTTGACCAGTTCTTTGCCAATACATATTTATCAACGATCTCCAGCTTGATCTCGCCTAATGACAGTTTGTTGTTAAACGACACCAGCAGGATCTTGAAAAACTGAACGATATCTTCTTCAAATAATTTCTTCAGCTCTTCGGGCTTCTCGAACTGGTAGACCCAGAAATGATCTTCTTTTAACGGCTTCAACGATTTCAGCGCCATCTGGATTTCCATTCGATGGTCGTTTTTATCGTGAAAGTCAATGATCATCTCGGTGGTATTGATATCTTTAATTTTACCTACGCCCCAGCTTCTGTGGAACACGTAGTTGTCCTTATCAAAAACAATGTTGGTTTCAAAATCCTGGATGGCATTGAGAATATTCTTCTTGGGATTAACCAGGCCGCTATAACGGATAAAATCTTCCAGAAGGGAATGGTTCTGGTACTTCTTGCGGTAAGACTCAACCAGCTCTTTCTTGAATCGAACAAAGTTCGGGTTATACTCGAGAATTTTTTTACATAGAATCAGGATATGATCTACGTCTTCATTTTTAATATAATGATAGGCAAGTTGAACATACAGGTCGGCCAGGATTTCTTTTTGGCGGTGGCCGCTTAAGATTCGCTCCAGTTTTTTAAAAAATTGCAGGTCCTCAGGGATAAGCTCAACGAGTTTATTCCAGACCGTTTTTAACTTTTCAAACTGAAGACTCTTGGCATAGGCCTCGGCGGCTTGTTTGTAGAACTGAATACTCTTTTCGAGGTCTTCGCCGATAATGGCGTCGGCGTATTTTAACGCGACGTCGGGGTTTTTTCGATCAACCCTGGCCAGCCTCTCCAGAACCGGAATCGCCTCTTTGCTCTTGCCAAGTTTTTCAAGCGCGGTTGCCTTTGCTCTCAGAATGGTTCGATTTTCCGAAACATGGAGCATTTGATCCGAAAGATATTCGACGACGGCCCATTTCGAAATCTCCTGGAACTGGTCGAGAAGTTGTTTTAAATATACGATTTCATCGGGAAGGTTTTGCTTTAAAGAAACCATGCCCAGGAAGTAACGGGCTGCAACAGAAGGCTCGTACTCTTCAAGATGTTTCTTTGAAGCCTCTTTTAAAGTCTCAAGCGACTTTTCCGCGATAGCCTGGTTCAAGATAGTTTCTAATAAATTAAACCTTGAAATACTGACGTCTTTGGCGCTTACACGTGTCCATTTCTCTTCGTTAAATTGACTCTGGATTTTTGCTTCGAGTTCTTTCTCTTTCGTGTTTTCTACAGAAGTATTTTCGTTGCTACCTGTTGTATCTGTCGCGTTATCCATTATTTATTCCTTGTTATACATTACGTAACTTTTCAAATCAAGAGGCGTGTTTATCAAACCAAACACCCCGATTTTTAACTTATTACAATTTTACTGATTTTTAATATCAGACCTGTTAGTAAAAATGAAATTTTCACTTGCAAAGGCTATTGAATTCTTGTCAATAGAGAGTCTCGTACTAACTTTTGACAGGTTTTCAATACCTTATGCTCCGTTTGTAGAAAAAAAGTGAAAATTGAGGCTGTCAAGCTATTTTTATTACGCAGGTATGGGAGTCATAAACCACGAGGACTCTATAATACGTTGGGGGCGCACATTGTGCGCCCCCAACAGTATTTAAACGAACACCTTCGTTGTTTAAACGTATTTACTTACCAGGGGTACCGCTTTGTGAACCACTTTGCGAACGCTGTCTCAACTGATCAGAATATTGTTTCATTTTTTCTTTATCAGCTTTGTCTTTTTCGTCAAAGTTTATGTCGGCGCCGTCAAAAAATACTTCGTTCATGTCGGTTAGAACTTTAATGCTGTCAAAGGCCAAAACTGTTTTATTGGCTTTTGTTTTTGGAGTTGATCGAACCACAAGTTTTTTTAGAACCAGTCCCTTGGTTTGCGGGTAGGTATCGTTTTCCTGGATAACATTGCCGGGAATCGTAATGGTCAGAGGTCTCCAGCCGACAAAGTTCAGGTTGCCAAACTTGAAAATATGCGTATCTCCACGGCCGTCTTCGATCCAGGCTTCAAGGGTATATTCTTCGCCGCGACCCAATACCCAGATGCTCATGGCTTTAACAATCCCCGGCAACTCAATTCCCGGAACCATGTAAAACTTTGGTTCGCCGGTTTTGTCGTCGAGCAATTGCATGTATCTTTTTACAGATTTTCCTTCCGGAGGAGTCATCACAAGCGTGTTATTGCCCGGGTAAATAAACTGAAAACGGACCCCAAGGCATTTTTTATTTCCTGTATCTAATCCAAGATTTTTAGGAACGCCGTCGAGTAACTTTGTTTCCACGACACTCTGGGGGGCAATCGGGTCGCCAAGGACTTTCCAGATTTCGGCTTCCTGTTCCCAACTCTCGATAATTACAGTTCGAAGCTCTTTAGAGTCAACGTCAACCGGCATGCCCGTATCAAAAGACATAACGCCGGGGGCGCCTGTCAAAAACAGGATTCCGGTTACTGTAATGAATATTTTGCTTATTTTATTTTTCATGGTATTTTTCATGATCTGACCCCTTTTACCAGATATCCTTTATCAGGCTACCCGGATATTCTGTATCAGTTTTATCGACCTTCATGCGCAAATCATCGACATAAAAATAAAATTCCCCGGGAACTTCTTTTTTATCGCAGACGGTATAAATAGAAACAAAATGTAAATTTTTATCCAGCAGAGCGTATCTTGTACTCTGGGGCAGCCATCCCGGAATCGTGATCGACATTTTTCTCCAACCGAAGAAGTCCAGCCGTCCGACTCTCAAGGTATGTATTTCACCGCGATAATCTCTCAGCTTTACAAAAAGAGTATGTCTGAATTGTCGGCCCAGCGCCCAGATGGACATCTGACGGGCAATACCCTGAACGATGTATTCATGAGGCGGTTTAACCTCGACCCTGTCAAAGCCGCGATCAACAAAAAACGTTTTAACGCCTAGAACATGGTTTTGACCGTCAACAAAACGGTTTTTTTCATCCGGCGTGATTTCATTCGGGTTGGTAACGTCTTCTATCGGCCCAACCTGTAGTACCTTTTTTATTTTAGTATCCCCCAGAGGTGATGTTGACAACGCTCTCCAGTCTTCCGCATTTTCAAAATCATTCAGAAGGATATCTTCAAGTACAGCTTCTTTGTTATTGGTCTGATTGGCCGGCTGATTTCCCGTCGCTCCCTGGGGTTGTTGACCCGGGGTCTGGGAATATATATTGGCGCCAAATCCCACCAGCATGGTAAATAAAATGACTAACTTACCTACTCGAATATTTTTCATGGCAAACTCCTTTTTATCCATTAATACTATCCAGGAATATAATATATTACCGCGCCTGGATAATTCTCTAATAAACTATCGGTATAAAGTGGATAATTCTTAATATTTGATAATACTAAGTCGCTATTTATTGATAATTTAGCAAGCTTAATTTTATTCGAATATCCGAACTAAAGTTCGGACATCAGGTTTGGCAAACCCGAGCAAACGTCACCCATTTTTTCTTGTGTAAGAAAAAACGGGTGACACCCAAAAAAGAACCCGCACCGGCAACATCCTGTTGCGGGTGCTCCTGTTTCGGGCATCCTGGTATTGGTTCTGGATATGTAAATAGCTGGCTGCGCGTTTTTTAAGAAGCCTGGCTATTATAATTTGGTGACAATGTTGTTTAGTACGAATAAAGTCCTAAAAAATTACGTTATGAAGATTTAACGTTTTAAAATACAGGGAATCTCTGAAAGCCATAGATTTGAACGGTTTTTGGGTAATGTGGGAAAACCCACTTACCCAAAAAACAACAAATTTTCAGGTTTTTAAAGGTTCCCATAATATTTATCTAAAAAATCTCTTGGAGTAATTACTTGAACATTCATAAAACTTTTCACTTTCAATACATGCTTGTTACCTGTGACAAGAAAATCGGCATTTGCTTCAACAGCACAATAAAACAGTATGTCGTCATCCGGATCTTCTTTAACGACTCGATATTCGCTTTTGGGGTAAACTATATTTGTAATATGAATTAATTCCTCATAAAACTGTTTGATTTGTAAAGGCGCTAATTCAAATTTTGTACGCGATAATACGTGTAAAAATTCATTGAGTATATCATGGGATAAATATAAGTCACAATCTTCGTTGATAACTAACTGGAGTACTTTGTTTGGAATTCCGGAAAAAAGAAATGAAGATATAAGGACATTTGTATCAATAACTATAATTTTATTCACTATCGTTTTTTACTACGTCTATAGGCTTTAATTTCATTTTCAACATCTTTTTCGGTTAAGCCAATATCCTTTGCATGTTTAGTTGCAATTTCAAACATGGATTCCCATTTTTTCTTTTTGTCTATATACATTCGTGAAGCCTCGCGAATTAATTCTGAACGTGAACGAGATTCCTTTTGTGCAATTTCATCTATATCTTTAAGTAAATCATCTTTAAAAGCAATATTAACCGTACTTGTTTTCATAAAAATAAAATATACAATGATTGTATATTTTGTCAACAATTATCCTGATACTTGAATTAGTAGAAGTTATATTTGGTACGATGGTCAAAGTATCCCTGCTGGTAGCGTCCCAGGGCGTTCGCAATTTTAGTTGAAAAGGTCACGAGTTTCAGAAATTATTAGAGGCTCGTAGTTATCAAAGTGAGCGCAAAATTAACCTCAATAATTGCGCAAGTCTTTGCGGTTAAACGGAGAGCCTCTAAATTTGGGTGAGCAATCAGAATTAAGTCCACAAGGAAATAATTTTATTTTCAGAAAACCATTTAAACTTATTTTTCAAATTACGAACCCCAAGGCGCGCCGAGCTTTTTGCTCTCTGGCCTGCACTTGTACTACTTAGAAAATTACCGAAGCAGATGACGGTGGTATCAAATTAAAAAATCTCAGTATATTTGTAAATTTGCGATAAAGTATCACCAGTAGTTAATCTATATTTCATAGAGTAGAACAAATCATTTATAAAAGTTTTTCTTTTGGTTTCCTCGCATTTGAAAAAATCAATTTTTGGCAATTTGTTCACTGATCTTTCAAGATTGATGCGAGAAATTGCGATGTGAAAGGCTAACTCTTCATTCAATAAATTCTGAATTTTAGTAAAACGTGTTACATGTTTGACAACTTGCACCGGTCGTAATTTACAAATCCAGTAGGATAAGTAACCTGCAATTTTATATTCATTAATATTTTCTATTTCAGTAGGATGAAAAATTTTTATTCTTTTTGCATCGAGAATATATCGATAAACGACCTCGGTGACAATAGGTGGGGAAAGATAAAACAGTGTATTAAATTCTTTAGAAGACTCATGCGTTGAACATAATTCATTCCAGGTGGAAAAAATTATTTTAATACGCTCTTCTGCCTTTAGCTTCTCTTCCGAAGATAACCGATCAAAATTCGTCACTTAAATCTTGCTCAAAATGATAATTTTTTACTGAATATTCAATTTCTTGTAGCCATTCTTCACAATTTGTGGTGGAAGCATTGTTATCAATTTCTGGTACGATAGAACTCATGTATTTAGAATCATTTAGCAATTTTATTGATTCTTCCATGTCTTTCTGTAAATCTTTATTCATATTTCCCCCGAATGATCGGCAAAAAGGATGGGTCATATTTTTTTATTTAGACTAATTGGCAACAAATATGGGATCCCGTTTACCTGTCAAGGCTTTTACAATTTAACAAATTATCGGTAAATACTCAATTAAACCAAAGCCGTCAAGGATAGCGGCGCTATTTAATGTAACATAATAAAAGCATTCTATCCGCCTAACGTATCTATCAAAACGTATTATCCAAATTCCTATCTAAAAACCAGGAGTTTGAAACAAATTTATAAACACAAGGCAGGGCCTTAAACGAACCGCTCCCTTTATTTCTTGATGGACTTTAATTGTGAAACGATATTGTCGCATTCGCTGAGGCTGAAGTAATCGATGGATATAGAGCCGTTGCCGTTTTTGGGGTTGTGCTTGATATTCACCCTGGTTTGAAAAATTTCCATGAGGTCTTTTTTAATGGCGGCGATTTCAGGGATCTCTTTTTTCGGAGCCTTCGACTTTACCCCCGGGCCTTTGTACTTCTTCACAAGTTCTTCAACCTGTCTTGCGCTGAGTTGGTTAACAATAATATCGTTGGCCAGTTTTTGTATGATGGCTTCGTTGGTGAGCGTCAGCAGGGGTCTTACCTGGCCCTCGGTTACCCGTTGATCCGCCAGGGCCGTTTGTAGCGACAGGGGCAATTGAAGAAGGCGTATGCGGTTGGCGATCGTCGCACGGTTTTTACCCACCCGTTCAGATAATTTTTCCTGGGTCAGGTCGTATTTTTCAAGCAGGTCTTTATAGACGACCCCCTCTTCGATCGCATTTAACTGTTCGCGTTGAATGTTCTCGATCAGCGACACCTCGAGGATTTCCTGGCTTTCCAGGTTCTTGACGATGCAGGGAACCTTGTCCATCTTCAGCTGCCTGCAGGCCCGAAGACGGCGCTCGCCCGAAATCACCGTATAGTGATCTGCTGTTTTCATTACCAAAATGGGCTGCAACAGGCCAAACTCTTTAATGGTCTGGGCCAGCTCTTCAATAGAGGTTCTCTCGAAGGTCTTTCGCGGGTTATCCGGGTTGGTTCTGATAATTTCGGTCGCGATTTCTACGACCCCCTCGGTACTGTCGACCTGCCGGGGCGGGTTACGTTTCGGTTGATTTTCCGTATCGTCGTAATTTGTATCGAGAAGGTTTCCCAGGCCCCTGCCGAGACCGCTCTTTTTTTTGGTCTTTGAAGTACTCATATCGTTTACGCGTTTTTCTCGATCAATTCCCGGGCCATCTTTTTGTACGCCAGGGCGCCGGTTGAATCGGGGTCGTATACCCCGATGGGCTCGCCAAAGGAAGGGGCCTCCGAAAGTTTCACGTTTCGGGGAATGATCACCTCGAAGACCTTGCCCGAAAAATGGGTACGAACGTCGGAAACCACCTGCGATGCCAGGTTCGTTCGCGAGTCGTACATCGTTAATAAAATGCCTTCAAGGGCAAGCTCGGGATTCAATTTTTTCTGAACCAGGTTGACGATGCGCAATAGCTGGGTAAGACCCTCCAGGGCAAAGTACTCGCACTGAAGTGGTATCAAGACGCTGCCCGAAGCCACCAGGGCATTGATCGTCAGTGCCCCGAGACTCGGAGGGCAATCGACAAGTATATAGTCAAAATTATGCTCAATCGTTTTCAGAAATTTCTTGAGAACGTGATCTTTATCCGGGTTGTCGCGCAGGTCGACTTCAAGACCCGAAAGATCGATGTTCGACGGCAGAAGGAAAAGATTTTTCACCTTCGTCTCGATCACGGTTTCTTCGTAAGTAGAGTCCCCCAGAAGAACCTCGTAAACGGTAGATTCGATGTCGGTGATGTCGACACCCAGCCCGCTGCCGGCATTACCCTGTGGATCAAAATCCAGGATCAGGACTCTCTTGCCGAGGTCGGCCAGGTAGGCGCCAAGGTTGACCGCCGTCGTGGTTTTACCCACCCCGCCCTTTTGATTTGTTATGGAAATTACTTTGCTCATTTTTATTATTTCTCTTTATTTTAACCGATTTTATAAGAACAAAACACGTTCTCTTTGAAATACCCCGTCAATCTACGCTTTGAATCAACGGGTCTTTTTTAATCCGGGCCCAGCTTCGAGGATATTTCGCATCCGTATTTCCCGTGTGTTCGATCAGGTAAACGCCCCGTGTGTTCATTTCAGGAGGACATTCAAGACTGTAGAATTTCAACACCCTGAACCCGAGTTCGCGAATTCTTTCCTGCACCTGTCGCCATTGTCCGCCGGCCCTGCCCTCAGGCTCCCTGGCAGTATCCCTGACAGTATCATTGGAAATATCAAAACGGCGAGACCGCCAGTAAAGTACTTTACTACTTTCAAGAACATTACCACCCATAGCGCCCGAACCCAAAGCAGAAGTTGCATGCCGATCGACCACCCCAGAATCGACCCCAAACCCAGGCACAGGCCCTTCCCCCGCCTTCGTTGAGACACCCGAACCCCCCCGGCCCAAAGCAGAAGTTGCATGTCGATCGACCACCCCAGAATCAACCCCAAGCCCA
>Ga0224510_10000058_pt1 | contig 92426 bp, 109 predicted proteins | sample SF_May12_sed_USG_FD_170161 | JGI IMG/M metagenome (GOLD analysis project Ga0224510, IMG submission 170161) | Sediment microbial communities from San Francisco Bay, California, United States - SF_May12_sed_USGS_4_1 | ecosystem: Environmental > Aquatic > Marine > Sediment | place: USA... | reverse complement strand
TGTTCGCAGTCGTCAAGAACCTCACCGACGATTACTCGACGTTCTGGAGTTACGTTGGCGTCGGCCTAGCGATTCTGGTGGCCGTCGGGGCGTGGCTCGAGGTGCAGGAAGCTGGTGGTGTCGAGCATCTGAAGAGCCAGATGCCGGGCTCCGGCGGCGCGACGGCGGCACCGGCAGCCGCAGCCGCCGCTCCAGCGCCACCCGCGGCGGCTCCTCCGGCAGCAGCTCCCACTGCGGCACCCGAGAGCTCTGCCGAGATGACCGGAAGCGCCCATGCAGCAACCGAAGATGCTGCAGCCGACGCAGCCGATGCGGAATCGCCATCGACCGAGCGGGAGGTCTAGCCCGCTCAGCCGCTGCTACGCCGCGGCGCGTGCGCGCGCCGCGGCGAGCGCGTGCGGGTCCCGAGATCTTCGGCGTGCCGAAGTCGGCTCATGCTGCGCGTGCGACCGAAGACCCTGGAAATACCCCATTCGGTCGTATTCCGAGTACGCTTTGGCGAGTAAAGAAACGGTGTAGCCGGGCCGCCCGGAGCTGTCGCCCTACCTCCGAAAGGATTCGCATATGGAGAGGATCAAAGCCCTCTCGAGAGGCACAAAGCTCGTCCTCGCCGCTGGTCCCGTTCTCTTCCTCAGCCTCTTCTTCAACTGGCAGACGCTCAAGATCGACTACGGGCCTGCCGGGATCGCGACTCAGCCTCAGGACGGTTGGGACGTCTGGGGACTCTTGATCGGGATGCTGGTCATTGCAACCGTCACGCTCGTCGTGCTCGCTCGTGTGAGCGAGGTCGAGATGTCCGAAGAGGTGCCGTGGGAGAGCGTGGCTTTCGGGCTCGGCGTGGCGACCTTCGCCCTCGCAGTCCTGAAGAACCTCACCGACGCCAATTCGACCTGGGCGAGCTATGGCTTCGTCGCCCTCGCCGGGTTGATGGCGGCGGGGACGTACCTCAACTGGGCGGACACGCAAGCCGGCAGGAACCCGCTGTTGGGCCGGCGCAAGCGCCGCGGACTCAGCTCAGCCGCATGACGAGCAGCACGCGGTCCTCACCCGGCCCGTCGTAGTCCTCGACCACACGATCGATCTCGAAGCCGAGCGCCTCGTGGAACGCGACCGAGTTCTCGTTCACAGGTGAGGTGACGCAGCGCACGATCGAGCGGCCCTGAGAGCGAACCTCCTCGAAGAACCGCTCGTACAGCGTGCGCCCGAGCCCCTCGCCGCGCTTGTCGGGTGTGACGCCGACGAAGTGGATGTATGCCTCGTCGCGCGCCGTCTGCGAGAGGAACCCGCAGAGGAACCCTACGAGGTCGCCGTCCTCGTCCTCCGCGACGAAGCTCGTTCCCTCGAAGTGGAGAAAGAAGAGCTTCGGGAGCATCGGGGCCATGTCGCGCCCACCCCACCAGACGTTGATGCGTCCGATAACGCGCCCGTAGTCGGACGGTTTCGCGTGTCGGATGACGATCGAGCTAGGCGTCGTCGGACGGATCGTCCGCAGGCTCGTCGGCGTCTGGCTCTTCAGCCGGCCCGCCAACCGCTGCCGGGACCGGCGTGCCTTCGATGACCCTGATCTCGACCGGCGGCTCGTCATCGACGGGGTTCTCGCGCCGATCGACGACAATCGTCGAGTCGGGGCTGAGCTCGCGCCCGAGGATGAAGTCCGCCAACGGGTCCTCGATCATGCGCTGGATCGCGCGGCGCAGTGGTCGCGCACCCATCGCCGGGTCGTACCCCTGCTCGACGAGCAATTCGCGCGCCTCGTCCGTCAGCTCGATGACGACCCCGTGCTTCACCATCTCCTCGCGCACCCGCTTCATCATCATGTCGACGACCTGCAGGATCTCGGACTTCTCGAGCTTGTGGAAGACGATGACCTCGTCGATGCGGTTGAGGAGCTCCGGCCTGAAGACCTTCTTGAGCTCCGACATCACGCGTTCCTTCATCTCGTCGTACGAGAGACCCGCCTCGTCGCCGATCGAGAAGCCCAGGGTCTGGTTCTTCGAGATCTGCGCTGCCCCGAGGTTCGAGGTCATGATCACGATCGTGTTGCGGAAGTCAACCTTCCGCCCCTGCGAGTCAGTGAGCTTCCCCTCCTCGAGGATCTGCAGGAGGATGTTGAAGACGTCCGGGTGCGCCTTCTCGATCTCGTCGAGGAGGAGCACCGAGTACGGCTTGCGGCGCACGGCCTCGGTGAGCTGGCCGCCCTCGTCGTAGCCGACGTAGCCCGGTGGGGAACCGACGAGCCGGGACACGGAGTGCTTCTCCATGTACTCCGACATGTCCACCTGAATCATCATGTCCTCGTCGCCGAACAGGAACTCGGCGAGAGTGCGTGCGAGCTCGGTCTTCCCCACTCCTGAGGGGCCGAGGAAGATGAACGAGCCGGTCGGGCGCTTCGGGTCCTTGATGCCCGCGCGCGCGCGACGGATTGCCTTCGAGACGGCGATGATCGCCGGGTCCTGGCCGATGACGCGCTTGTGCAGCTCGTCCTCCATGCGGATGAGCTTCTGCGACTCGGCCTCGCTGAGCTTGAACACCGGGATTCCCGTCCACATCGAGACGATGTCCGCGATCTCGTCCTCGCCGATCTCCGGCTGCTCCTCGTCGGCTTGGTTGCGCCAGTCCTCCTCGAGCTCCTTCTTCTTCTGCGAGAGCTTGCGCTCCTTGTCCCGAAGCTGCGCCGCTTTCTCGAACTCCTGATCCTCGATCGCTGCTTCCTTGTCTGCGCGAACCTTGTCGATCTCCTCCTCGAGCTCGCGATAGCGAGGCGGTGCGGACATCGTCGCGATGCGAACGCGCGAGCCAGCCTCGTCGATGAGGTCGATCGCCTTGTCGGGTAGATGCCGATCCTGGATGTAGCGGTCGGCGAGCGATGCCGCAGCCTGGAGTGCCTCGTCGGAGATCTTGCAGCGGTGATGCGCCTCGTAGCGGTCGCGGAGTCCACGCAAGATCTGCACGGTCTCGTCGATCGTCGGCTCTTCGACGCGCACCTGCTGGAATCGGCGCTCGAGCGCTGCGTCGCGCTCGAGGTACTTGCGGTACTCGTCGAGCGTGGTCGCGCCGATGGTCTGGATCTCGCCGCGCGCCAGGGCGGGCTTGAGAATCGAGGCCGCGTCGATTGCACCTTCGGCGGCGCCAGCGCCGACGAGGTTATGGAGCTCGTCGATGAAGAGAATGATGTCGCCGCGCTGGGTGATCTCCTTCATCACCTTCTTCAGGCGCTCCTCGAACTCACCGCGGTACTTCGACCCGGCAACGAGCGCAGCGAGGTCGAGCGTGTAGATCTGCTTGCCCTTCAGGAGCTCGGGCACCTGGCTCGAGGAGATGCGGGAGGCGAGCCCCTCGACGACCGCCGTCTTGCCCACGCCGGGCTCGCCGATGAGCACGGGGTTGTTCTTCTGACGGCGCGAGAGGATCTGCATAACGCGCTCGATCTCGGTCTGGCGCCCGACGACGGGGTCGAGCTTGCCCTCGACGGCGAGCTTCGTCAGGTTGCGGCCGAACTGGTCGAGGAGCTTGGAGCTCTTCGTCTTCTCACCCGGAGGCGCGCTACCGGTTCCTGCCTGGCGGCGTCCTGGCCCCGAGAGCATGCGGATGATCTCGTTGCGGATCTTTTCCGCATCTGCGTCGAAGTCGAGCAGGATTCGTGCAGCAACGCCCTCGTTCTCGCGCACGAGACCAAGGAGGATGTGCTCCGTTCCGATGTAGTTGTGGCCCAGTGAGAGAGCCTCGCGCAGCGCCAGCTCGAGCACTTTCTTGGCGCGCGGCGTGAACGGGATCTGGCCGGTGGTGACCTCGTCACCCTGGCCGACGATGCGTGCGACCTGGGCGCGAACCTCCTCCACCGTGATGTCGAGCGACTCGAGGACACGGGCGGCAAGGCCCTCCTCCTCGCGGAGCAGGCCAAGCAGGATGTGCTCGGTACCGATGTAGTTGTGCTTGAGCGCCCTCGCCTCGTCCTGCGCGAGAACCACGACCTGCCTTGCCCGTTCGGTGAATCGCTCGAACAACTCCTTCGACGCTCCTTTCCCGAATTCTCCGGAGGTCGACGGGTCCGCCTCACCCCGGGCCGAAGGTTCGTAGTCTGATCGTAGCCGACTGGTCTTGTGCTGGGTCTCAGTCGTCGGGTTCGCCCGGCGGCCTCGGTACCCTTCTCGGCCCGTGAGCAACAAAGCCTTAATCACCGGGGGCGCAGGTTTCATCGGCTCGCATCTCTCGGAGCTGCTCCTGGATCAAGGGCACGAGGTGTGGGTGCTCGACGATCTCTCCACGGGATCGCTCGACAACATCGAGCATCTCCGGGACCGGCCGGGGTTCCACCTCGTCGTCGACTCCGTGCTCCACTGGTCGGCAGTGAACGAGCTTGTCTACAAGTGTGACGTCGTCTACCACCTCGCGGCAGCCGTCGGCGTGCGCCTTATCGTGGAGCAGCCGGTGCAGACGCTCGTCACGAACCTTCGCGGAACCGAGATCGTCCTCGAGCACTGCCACCGCTTCGAGAAGCGCGTGCTCATCGCCTCGACGTCAGAGGTATACGGAGATCATCGCGAGGAGCGGCCGCTGGTCGAGACTGACCGGAGGATCTACGGACCGACGACACAGAAGCGGTGGGCGTACGCCGACTCGAAAGCGATGGACGAGTTCCTCGCGCTCGCGCACCACGCGGAGCACAACCTGGACTGCGTCATCGTCCGACTCTTCAATACGGTCGGCCCGCGTCAAAGCGGGCAGTACGGGATGGTGATCCCGAGCTTCGTGCAACGCGCGCTCGCTGACGAACCGCTCGAGATTCACGGAGACGGAGACCAGACCCGCTGCTTCTGTCACGTCTCGGACACGATCCGTGCGCTCGCAGGGCTCATGGAAGAGGGCGCGTCCGGCGAGATCTACAACGTCGGCTCGGAGGAGCGCATCTCGATCAACGAGCTCGCCCGCCGCGTGCTCGAGCTCACCGGCTCGGGCTCCGAGGTCTCGTACGTCGCCTACGAGGACGTCTACGGCATCGGGATCGAGGACATGCTCCACCGGATCCCCTCGACAGCAAAGATCGAGTCGGCGACGGGATGGCAGCCCGCGCGGACGCTCGACGACATCCTCACCGACGTGCTCGCATTCGAGCGCGGCCGCAGCGAAGTCACCCTCTGAGCGACGACACAATACGATCGGCGCGTGAGTGAAGAGCGCGAGCGACTCTCATGGGCCGAGTTCGGCGTGGCGACGCGCGATCTCGCTCGCCAAGTGGCTCATGACGGCTACGAGGCGGATCTGATCCTCTCGATTGCGCGGGGCGGCCTGCTCGTCGGCGCAGCGCTCGGGTACGCGCTCGGCGTCAAGAACGCGTGGACAATGAATGTCGAGTTCTACACGGGTGTCGACGAGCGACTCGACGTCCCGATGATCCTCCCACCCGTTCCCGATCTCATCGATCTGGAAACGGCGCGAGTGCTGATAGCCGACGACGTCGCGGACACGGGCGAGACGCTCAGGCTCGTCAAGGACTTCTGCGTCGGCAAGGTGGGCGAGGTGCGCTGCGCAGTCCTGTACGAGAAGTCGCGGGCGATGGTCAACTGCGACTACGTGTGGAAGCGCACCGACCTCTGGATCGACTTCCCGTGGAGCGCGGACGAGCCGGTCACGCGGCGCGGCGTAAAGGGCCTACCGGTCGTCCGGGCGTAGAGCCGGAAACAGGATCACGTCGCGGATCGTCTCGCGGCCCGAGAAGAGCATGACGAGCCGGTCGATTCCGAGACCGAGACCTCCCGTGGGCGGCATGCCGTACGAGAGCGCCTCGACGTACTCCGGATCCCCGCGCACGCCCTCGACATGTGCCGACTGCTCGTCGAAGCGGCGCTGCTGCTCATCCGCGTCGTTGATCTCCGAGTAGGCGTTGCCGAGCTCCATCCCGGCAGCGAAGTATTCGAAGCGCTCGGTGATCGTCTCGTCGTCGTCTGTGACCCGCGCGAACGGAGAGAGCTCGACCGGATGGCCCCAGACGATCGTCGGCTCGATCAGGCTCGGCTCGACGAAGTGACCGAACGCGTGTCGACGAGCTGCGGCCAGTCCTTGTCCGCCTCGGTGTCGACACCCCGCTCCGTCAGCCGGGCGCGCAACTCGCCCTCGTCGCGCGTCCAGAGCTCGTGCGCATCGAGCGACTCGCTGAAGCCGACCCGTTTCCAGGGCCGCTTGAGGTCGATCTCGTGCCCGCGGAACTGCGCGACGGTCGTGCCCAAGGCGTCGAGCGCGACCTGCTCGAGCATCGCCTCGATCCGATCCATCGTGTCGCGGAAGTCTGCGTAGGCCTCGTACCACTCGAGCATCGTGAACTCGGGTTGGTGCTTGTAGGAGACGCTCTCGTTGCGGAAGTCCTTGCCGATCTCGTAGACACGCTCGAGCCCACCCACGATCAGGCGTTTGAGGTAGAGCTCGGTCGCGATGCGGAGATAGAGATCGGCCTCGAGCTCCTTCGAGTGCGTGACGAAGGGGTGCGCGAACGCCCCGCCGTAGCGGGGCTGAAGCACTGGCGTCTCGACCTCGACGAAGCCGTCCTCGTCGAGGAAGCGACGGATCGCGGTGACGATTTGCGAACGAAGGAGGAACAGCTCGCGGGACTCCTCGTTCATCAGCAGGTCGAGGTAGCGCTTCCGGTACCGCGTCTCTTGATCGGTGACCCCGTGGAACGTGTCCGGCAGCGGGCTTCGATTCCGGGACAGAACCGTCAGCTCGTCGACCGCGAGCGAGGGCTCCCCGCGGCGGGACGAAGCCGGCGATCCGACCACGCCGACGACGTCGCCGAGGTCGACGTCGATCTGGCCGGCGCGGCTCTCGTCGCAGAGAAGTTGAATCCGCCCCGAGCGGTCGACGAGATCGATGAAGGTCAGCTTGCCGTGCCCACGCCGCGCCATGACGCGCCCCGCAAGGCGGCGCGGCTCGGCTGATTCCGTGCCCGGCTCGAGGGCGCTCGCCTCTGCGCGGACAGCACTGATCAGGGCCCGATCAGGAAATCGCTTGGAAAGACCCATGGACGGGCAGCCTAACCGGCTGCCCAACGATCTAGGCCGCCTTGATCTCCATGATCTTGAACTTGACCTTCGAGCCACGGGGCGTGATGACCTCGACGGTCTCGCCCTTCTTGCGGCCGATGATCGCCTTGCCCACCGGCGACTCGTTCGAGAGCTTCCGCTCGACCGGGTTCGCCTCTGCCGAGCCGACGATGAAGTACTCGGTGGTCTCCTTTGCGTCCACGTCGCGGAGGCGCACGACGGACCCGATCGAGACGACGCTCGTGTCGACCTTCTTGACATCGATCACGCGTGCGTTCGCGAGGCGCTCTTCGAGCTGCGCGATGCGGTGCTCGAGCATCATCTGCTCGTTCTTCGCATCGTCGTACTCCGCGTTCTCGGCGATCTCGCCGAACTCACGCGCCGCTGCGATGCGCTCCGCGATCTCCCGCCGCTTCTCGGTGCGCAGGAGGTCGAGCTCGCTCTTGAGCTGTTTGTAGCCTGCGGGTGTGAGGAGCACATCCTTCACGAGAAACGCCTCCAGAGATGGGATTGCGGGGCCCCCTCGGCCCCGTCAACGGCTCGGAATGGTAGCTACCGCCCTGGACGAGCGTCAACAGACCGCGCACTACCATTACTGCGCGATGATCGACCTCCGAGAATCCTGGAACATCGGACCGGTGGAGGTGCCAACGCGGCTCGTGCTCGCGCCGATGGCGGGGGTCAGCGTTCAGGCGTTTCGCCGACAGGGTCGCCGTTACGGAGCAGGGCTCGTCTGCTCGGAGATGGTGAGTTGCGCGGGCATCGAGCACCGCAACGAGAAGACACTCGGCTACCTGCGCGTGGCCGCCGACGAGCACCCGCTCGCCATCCAGCTGTTCGGATCCGACCCGCAGTCGATGGCGGACGGTGCCCGGATGGTCGAGGCGGTCGGCGCCGACATCGTTGACGTCAACTTCGGATGCCCCGTGAAGAAGGTGACACGCACTGGAGCAGGTGCGCACCTGCTCGAGGACCCGGACCAGGCATGCCGCATCATCGAAGCGATCGCCGAGTCCGTCGACGTCCCCGTGACCGTGAAGTTGCGGCGCGGCGTGCGAAACGGATCGCGCGCGTGCCTCGAGCTCGGCCCGCGCCTCGTCGAGGCAGGGGCTGCGTCGCTCACGTTGCATCCGCGCTCGGCGGAACAGATGTACACGGGCACCGCCGACCACGCGCTCACGGCAGAGCTCGTCTCGCTCGTCGACGTGCCGGTTGTGGCATCGGGTGACGTGACGTCTCGCGTGCGGGCGCAAGCGGTGCTCGGTGCGACGGGTGCCGAGGCGGTGATGGTGGGCCGCGGCGCTCAAGGGAATCCCTGGGCGCTTCGCGAGATCATCGACGGCGACGCCGAGGAGCCCTCGAGGGAAGAGGTGGCTGCCGAGTTGGTCCTCTTCATCCGGGAAACCGTCCGAGAGCTCGGCGAGCGGCGTGCCTCGGGGTTCCTGAAGAAGTTCTACAGCTGGTACCTCGGGCAGGGCCGATTTCCGAAGCCGTTCAAGCAGGAGCTTCTCCAGCTCGACTCGATCGATGAAGTGGAGAGGCGGTTGCTCGCCGCCGCTCCAGGTGCACGCGACATCCTCGAGCTCCTCGAGTCCGAGATCCCGACGGGCGAAGAGATGACCCTCGAGCTTCCCGTCTCGATCTACGGCGGCGGCTAGTCCTCCACCGAGCCGGCGAGAGCGGTCGCGACGCCGAGCCCGACGTAGACCGTCCCGGTCACGTAGCGCTGCGCGCGTAGGAAGCGACGCGAGCGCCGCAGCACGCCGCCCGCACTCCCTGCCGCCAGCGCCCAGGTCGAGTCCGTGATGAGTCCGAGAAGCGCGAACAGGACGCCGAGGAAGGCGATTTGAACCGCCGGATGCGGCGCGTTCGGATCGACGAACTGCGGGAGAAAGGCGAGGAAGAAGAGCGCCGTCTTCGGGTTGAGCACGTTTACGACGATCCCCTGGGCGAAGGCACGGCGAAGATTTCGCCCTCCGCCAAGCGCCACCTCAGGCTCCGCTCGTCGCGAGAAGAGCGTCCACAGCCCCAGGCCGACCAGGTAAACGGCGCCGGCGATCTTCACCGCGGTGAACGCCACCGCAGACGACGCGATCAGCGCCGACAGGCCGAGAGTCGCGGCCGCGATATGGACGAGCGTGCCGACGTGGATTCCGAGCACGGACGCGAGTCCCGCTCGTCGGCCCTCGTGGATCGAGCGCGCCACGATATACAGAACCGCGGGCCCGGGGACGAGCAGCAGCGCGAGCGCCGCAACGACGAAGAGCCCGATTGCCGGAGGGTCTGGGATCAGCGATTCAGCTCCCAGACGAGGCGCAGTCCTTCGAGGGTCAGGAACGGATCGACCTGCTCGATCGTCTGCGAGTGCGGGGCGACAAGGTCTGCAAGCCCCCCAGTCGCAACCGCCCGAGCTTCGGCTCCCAGTTCGTCGCGGATGCGCCCGACGATCCCGTCCACCTGACCGGCAAAGCCGTACACGAGTCCCGACTGGAGCCCGGCGACTGTCGTCTTCCCGATGACGGCCGGCGGTGCCGCGTAGTCGATCTTGACGAGCCGGGCCGCACGGGCGAAGAGGGCGTCCATCGAGATCTCGATCCCGGGAGCGATAACGCCGCCGACGTACTCACCTTCAGCCGAGACCACGTCGAAGTTGGTCGACGTCCCGAAATCGACCACGATCACCGGTGCGCCGTAGCGTTCTATTGCTGCAACCGCGTTCACAATCCGGTCCGCGCCGACCTCGCGCGGATCGTCGTACCGAATCGGGACTCCGGTCTTCACACCGGGGCCGACGACGAGCACGGGAGCGCGGGCCCACTTGTCCGCGAATGCCTCCCATTCGCGCACGAGCACAGGTACCGTCGAGGCGAGGCAGATCCCGTCGACCGTGTCGAAGTCGAGAAGCCCGCTCAGTAGGACGCCGAGCTCGTCGGCCGTTGTGGAGCGTTCGGTCGCGACGCGCCAGTGATCAGCCAGCTCCGATGCCTCGTGCAAGCCGAGCGCGGTCTGCGTGTTGCCGACGTCCACGGTGAGAAGCACGCCGCTAGTGAATCAGAGTAACGAAACCCGGGTTGTTTCAGACGCCACGAGTTAGTAGAGTCGAGCCACGGTGTCTCGCAGGCGAAGTCGCGGCCAAACTGTGCCCGCGATCCCACTATTGATCGCGGGAGTCATCCTCGGTGGCACCCTTGCCGCGGTCGCTCTTCGCCGGCGCAGACGAGCGAAAGGAGCGCCGATGGCGGACGCCAAGCTGATCGTCAAGCGGCTCATCGAGGAGCCGTGGAAGGGCAACTTCGACGTGATCGACGAATACGTGGCGTCTAGCTTCGTGGGCCGCGATGCGGCCGAACCGGAGCCGATCCGAGGCCCGGCGGGCGTGCGTGCGAACGTCGAGAAGTACACCGCCGGCTTCCCCGACGGCGCAATCACCGTGGACGACCAGATCGCCGAAGGCGACAAGGTGGCGACGCGCTGGACGGGCCGTGGAACGCAGACGGGCGAGGTCGCCGGAATCGCGCCGACCGGCAAAGAGGTCACGGTCACCGGCCTCACGATCTCCCGGCTCGAAGATGGCAAGGTCGTCGAAGAGTGGACGACCTGGGACACGCTGGGCATGCTCATCCAGCTCGGGGCGATTCCCGAGCCGGCCCGTGCGTAGACATTCAAGGAACAGGGCGCAACGAGCAGGGCCGCTTCAGGCGGCCCCACTCGTGCGGACGAGCAGGGACACGGGCCGAAAGCGCGAAATACGCCTTCCCGCGAGACCGCGCATGTCCAGCGCCTTCGCCCCTCACCACATGCCCTGCGCCGAATGTGGCGCCTCGCTCGCCATGGACGAGCGCGCCGACCACGTCTGCGATCCCGAACGCCGGCTCGAGTACCGGTTGCTCCAACTGAGAGACGAGGTCGACGGCTTCGAAGACGGCCTCTGCGGCTATCTCGATTCGCCACAGGGACGCTTTGCCCAGTGGCTGGCAGAGCGCGATCGGCATCGCCCGAAGGGCTGAAGGCGCCGGTCTAGAGCGGTTCGTCGTCGCTCGAGAGCGGCTGCCCTATTCGCTCGGCGAGTGCCTCGGCGGTCAAACGCGGATCCTCGCCCTCTCCGCGCAGCTCCTCGACGGTCACATCACCTGACGTGTAGACCTCGGCGTGCGGGATGATTCGGCTCGGCCGGTTCTTGTCCCAGACCCAGACGTCCTCCATGCGCACGTGGAAGTACGGGTAGCTCGCCTGCGGGAGTGCCTCGACGTCCAGCTTGTTGCACAAATAGGTCGCGTCCTGCGTAAGCACGCAGTAGCGAAAGAGCGAGAACACGGCCGAGTACTCACGCTTGAGCGAGAGCTCGAGCTCGGCCTCGAACTCGTCGAGCTCGTCGAGGTGAGACATGGGCGCTCAGTGTAGCGCCGCGAGTGCGTCTGACACGTTTCCGAGACCCGGGATCTCGAGCTCGGGATCGAGCTTCGCAAGCGGCTCGAGCGCAAAACGGCGCTCATGAAGGCGCGGATGAGGGACGCGGAGACCAGATTCGTCGACAATTTCGTCGCCGTACAGGAGGAGGTCGAGGTCGATCGTCCGCGGCCCCCACCGCTCCAGCCGCTCCCGTCCGAGCAACCGCTCGATCGTGAGAAGCGCATCGAGGAGCTCGCGTGCGGAGAGCGTCGTCTCGAGTGCGGCGGCGCCGTTCAGGAAGCGCGGCTGATCGACGACGCCGACGGGGTCGGTCTCGCGGAGCTCCGAGACAGCGAGCACGTCGACTCCTTCCACGGCGGCGAGCAGCGAGACCGCCCGTTCGACAGTCCCCCTTCGGCTGCCGAGGTTCGCGCCGAGGCCGACGTACGCGCGCGGCACTACAGGCGGGAGCGCTCGACGGTGACTGCCGCAAAGTCGACTGGAACGTCCAGGATCACGTCTGGCTTGCGGACACGCACACGGACACGCTCAACCGTGGGAAAACGTTCGAGGATGCCGTCGACGATCGCCCCGGTCAGGCCTTCGAGCAACAGGCGCTCCGGCCCGGCGAAGATCTCCTCCACGAGGCCCGCGATCCGGCGATAGTCGACGGTGTCCTCGATTCGGTCGGTCGCGGTCGCGTCACCACGGACGTCGACCCACAGATCGACGAGAAACCTCTGCCCGAGCCTCCGTTCCTCCTCGAGGTACCCGTGCCGGCCGAAGACGACCAGGCCGGAGAGCTCGATGGTCATACGGACACGGTCCCACGTTCGACTGCCGCTGCAACCGCGAGCGCCTCGACCGTCTCGCGAACGTCGTGAGCCCGCACCATCCAGGCCCCACGCTCGAACGCCGAAACTGCGGCTGCCACCGATGCGGAGATCGTTCCGATCGTCGCGGCCGGGTCTCCGAGAATCTTTCCTAGAGTGCTCTTCCGGGAGACACCGATCAGCACAGGCCTCCCCAGGCTGACCAGCTCGCCGAGCCGGCGAATGAGCTCGAGGTTCTGATCGGGCGTCTTGCCGAACCCGATGCCCGGATCCACGCAGATTCGCTCCTCGCGTATGCCGCGCTCGACGGCGAACGCGATTCGCTCCTCGAGAAAGCGCAACACTTCGGACACGACGTCGTCGTACCGAGGTGCCGCCTGCATCGTTCGCGGCTCCCCCTGCATGTGCACGAGGCAAACGTACGCGTCGCCTTCAGCCACGACGACCGCCATTTCGGGATCTCCTCGCAAGGCCGTGACGTCGTTGACCAGCTCGGCTCCGAGCTCGAGCGCACGACGGGCGACCACAGCCTTCGAGGTATCGATCGAGACAGGCGAACCTGCGAGCCCTTCGAGCACCGGCACGATACGCCGGAGCTCGTCGCCTGCAGAGACCGGCGCAGCGCCGGGCCGGGTGGACTCGCCACCCACATCCACCATCACCGCGCCCTCCTCGAAGAGGCGCCGACCGTGCTCGATCGCGTCCGCGGGCGCCCTGAACAGCCCTCCGTCCGAGAAACTGTCCGGGGTGACGTTGACCACCCCCATCACTGCCGGCCTCGGCCAGCGCTCCTCGATGGGCGTGCGCTCGGTCACGACACTGAGCGTACCGCCGTCCGACGAGGCGAGCAGAATCCGGCGCCATGAGCACACCTTCCGAAAACAGCGGCCCTCTGGGCCAGCAACGTGGCATCGGCTTTGCGATCCTGATGACCATCATCACACTCGGGATCTACTCGATCTACTGGGTGTTCAAGACCCAGGACGAAGTCAAGAACCACTCCGACCAGGGCGTCGGCGGCGTCCTCGGCCTCGTGATCTACATCGTGGTCTCGATCGTCACCTGGTTCCTGATTCCGTCCGAGGTCGGGAAGATGTTCAAGAAGGACGGCCGCGAGGCACCCTTCAGCGGATGGACCGGTCTCTGGCTCCTGCTCCCGATCATCGGAGCGTTCGTCTGGTTCATCAAGATCCAGGGCTCGCTCAACCGGTACTGGGAGAGCAAGGCGTCCTCGTCGGCGCCGATGTCCGAGCCAGGCGTCGCGTAGATCGCGGGCCTGATGCGCGGTAACGCCGCGCGGGTTCTGCTGCCGGCCCTCGTCGTGCTGGCGCTGGTCGGCGTGGTTGCGATCGCAGCGACCGGGTCTACCTCGACGGGCACGGGTGAGGTTCGGCCACCCTCAGCAACGCTTCTCGACACGATCCTCAGCCTCGGGTTCGTTGCGGTCCTCGCGGGGGGTGTGCTGCTTCTCTACGGCCTTACCCAGCGGAAGGCCATCAGCCGCGAGGTGGCCAGCGGTCGGTACCGGCGAACGTCGCTCCTCGGCTTCCTCACCTTCATGTCCATCATCATGGTGGTCGCGTACTGGCGCTTGGGCGAGTGGGAGCTCGTACCCGTCGAGGAGGAGGCAGCGGATCCCGCCTTCTCCGGGTCGGTGCCCGCGCCCGACGCGACGGGGTCTGGGAATTCGGTCGCCACGTACGAGCCGGCCTTCGCGTGGCTCCCTGTGATCCTCGTGTTGGGGCTCGCGACTGCGGCCGTCGCCGCGTACGTGGTCGCGGTGCGCCGCTCGACGCGCTCAACACGAGCCCAAGAGTCGCTCGCCGAGCACCTCGCCACCGTCTTCGACGACACGCTCGACGACCTGCGAGCCGAGAGCGATCCGCGCCGCGCCGTCATCGCAGCCTATGCGCGACTCGAGCGCGTGCTCGCCGCGCACGACATCGCTCGACGCGGGGCCGAGACCCCCGAGGAGTACCTGACCAGGATCCTCGGGGCGCTGACGATCGACGCTGAGGCGGTCCGTCGCCTCACGGACCTCTTCTCGCGGGCTAAGTTCTCGCAACACGCCGTGGATCTCGCAATGAAGGAGGAGGCGATCGAAGCGCTCGAGCATGTGCGGGACGAGCTACGCGCGGCAGCCGCTATGCCGGAGGCTCTATCAGCCGGCGAGCTCGTCGCGACGGGAGCGCGCTCGTGAACCGGGACCTCGGTCGTGCGCTGCGAGCACTCATCGCGCCCACCGTTGCGCTCTTCGTCGTCTTGGTATTCATCCCCGGACGACTTTCGCTCGCGGTCAGGATCTACGGGCTCTTGGTCTGCGCCGTTGCGCTGGCGCTCGCTCTGAGCGCTCTTCGTCGCTCCTACCCGCGAGCGCGCCGGCTTCGTCCTCGCCGGCGACAGCAACCCGCGAGCCGGCGGCCACCGCCCGGCCTCGCGCGCATCGAGCACGAGACGGCACTCGGCGTCGCTGGCGCCTTCGACCTCCACTTTCGCCTCGTCCCGCGCATTCGCGCGATCGCCGCCGGACTGTTGGCGTCACGCAGGAGCGTCTCCCAGCAAGCCGCACCCGATACGGCGCGCAACATCCTGGGCTCTGAAACGTGGGAGCTTGTCCGCGCAGATCGTCCCCCGCCGGATGATCGGCTGGCCCGCGGTCTCCCTGTCTTGGAGATGCGAAGCGTCGTCGAGTCGCTGGAGAGGATCTAATGGAGCTGGCCGAAGTCAGGGATCTCTCCGGACAGGTTCTGGACGAGGTCGAGAAGGCGATCGTCGGGAAGCGCGACTCCCTCGAGCTCGTCCTACTGGGGTTCCTGGCCGACGGGCACGTCCTCCTCGAGGACTACCCCGGGCTCGCGAAGACGCTCGCTGCGCGGTCGTTCGCGCAGACCCTGAGCATGCGCTTCGCGCGCATCCAGTTCACGCCCGATCTGATGCCTTCCGATGTGACAGGCTCGTCGATCTGGAACCAGCGCGACTCCGACTTCGAGTTTCGCCCAGGCCCGATCTTCACCAACCTCCTCCTATCCGACGAGATCAACCGCGCGCCCCCGAAGACGCAGGCGGCGCTGCTCGAGGCGATGCAGGAGCGTCAGGTGACGATCGAGGGCGAGACGCACCTGCTCGAGCGTCCGTTCCTCGTGATAGCCACGCAGAACCCGATCGAGTACGAGGGCACCTACCCGCTGCCCGAAGCCCAACTCGACCGCTTCCTCTTGCGCACCGCTATCGGATACCCGAGCAAGGCGGACGAGATCGAGGTGCTCGGACGCCGGATCGACCGCGAGACAGACGACGTCGAGCTCGAGCACGTCGTCGACCGCACGATGCTCCTCGAAATGCAGAAAGCCGTCGAGCGTGTGTACGTCGCCGAAAGCGTACGCTCGTACTGCGTCGAGCTCGTCATCGGCACGCGCGACTCGGAGAGCTCGGCCGTGGGAGCGAGCCCCCGTGGCAGCCTTGCGCTGTTGAAGCTCGCGCGCGGCAAAGCCGCTCTCGCCGGACGCGACTACGTCGTCCCTGACGACGTGAAGGCGATCGCCGTTCCGGCACTCGCTCACCGCCTCGTGCTCCGCCCGGAGCTCTGGGTTCAGCGCGTGTCTGCAGAGGACGTCGTGCTGGACGTGCTTTCGAGCGTCCCCACCCCGCGCGCGGACGACCTCGAGCCCGCAGCTCGCTCGTGACCCGAGCGGGGAGCCCACGGATCGAGGGATACGCCGTGGTCGCGGCGATCGCGCTGGTCGCAGCTCTCGCGTTACGCAGGCCGGAGCTGGCGATCATCGCAGCGCCGTTCGCCCTCGTGCTTGCGATCGGAACGAGACTGGCGCGAGATCCCAAGGTCACCGTCGAGCTCGTGCTGGCGCGCGACCGAACGATGGAGGAAGCGGACTTGGAGGCCAGCCTGACCGTGCGAGCCGTGGGCGCCGTCGACCGACTCGAGCTCCTCCTCGATCTACCGCCCGGAGTGGAGGCTGCTGACGCAGGCGACGCCCAGGTCATTCGACTGAGGCCTGGAGATGAGCGCGTGATCCCACTCGCGCTGCGTTGCACACGCTGGGGCGTCTATTCGCTCGGGGGTGTCGAGGTGCGAGCACGCGACCCATTCCGGCTCGTCGTCTGGGAAGAGCGCTTCAGTGGCCGGCAGCAGCTGAAGGTGTATCCGCGCCCGATCTCTCTCCGCCGGATCCTCGCGCCCGCGGAGACGCAAGCGTTCACCGGCAGCGAAGTCGCTCGCGTCAAGGGCGACGGCGTCGAGTATGCGGACATCCGAGACTTCGTACCGGGTGACCGCGTCCGCTCGATCAACTGGCGTGCGTCAGCGCGACGCCAGACCCTCGTGGTCAACGAGCGACACCCCGAGCGAAACACCGATGTGGTCCTCTTCGTGGACAGCTTCGTCGACGTGCACGGTGGAGATCGGAGCACGCTCGAGGATGCCGTGCGGGCAGGATCGGCCCTCGCAACGCGCTACCTCGAGCGACGCGACCGAGTCGGCCTCGTCGGATTCGGCGGCGTTCTCCGCTGGCTCCAGCCCGGCATGGGACTCACGCAGCGCTACCGGCTGATCGAGACGATGCTCGAGACGGGCGTCGAGCCAACGTACACCTGGCGCGACGTGAATCTCATCCCGGCGAGGATCCTCCCGCCGAAGGCGCTCGTGCTCGGATTGACCCCGCTGGTGGATCCGCGGTTCATCGCAGCCCTTGGTGACCTTCGCGCGCGTGGGTTCGACGTCGGCGTCGTGGAGGTGGATCCGGTTCCGCTCGTCGAGGCGGGTCGTAGCGAGATCGAGGAGCTCTCCTACCGCCTGTGGGTGCTCGAGCGGGAGGTCGTGCGGGCAAGCCTCGTCGCTCTTGGAATCGGCATCGCCCGTTGGGGCGATCTCGATCTGGAGACGGCACTCGAGGAGGTGAGGACATTCAGGCGCTACGCCAAGCTGGCACCCGTGTAACCGTCGGTGTCGGGGCTGTGGCCTTGCTCGGCGCGCTGACCGCGGTGCCACTCGCTCGAGCGAGCGACGATGTCGTCGAGCTCGGCGCTCGGGTCGCCGCCATCGCCGTCGTCGCGCTCGTCGCCGCACTCGTTCTGGAGTGGACAGCGCTGGTCCCGACCGCGATCGTCCTCGTCGGCGCGCTCTACGCCGCTCAGCTCGCGATCGACGATGCGGCGCTGGACACTGCCTCGCCCGCGTACGCCGCGGGACTGCTGGTCACCGCCGAGCTCGCCTACTGGTCACTCGAGGAGCGCGACTACATTCAGGGAGAGCCAGGAGCGAGCCTCCGACACGCCGCGTTCGTTGCCGCTCTCGGAGTCGCGACGTTACTCGTCGCCTCGTTGCTCCTCGTCCTCGTCGACACGGTGCGCACGAGAGGGCTCGCCGTGGATCTCGTCGGAGCCGCTGCAGCAGCGCTGTTCGCGATCGTACTGGTCGCCCGCGGACAAGGCCGAACGAGCCACTAAGAGCGTTATCGAGCTGCAGCTAAGCCGTTCGCTCCGCAAGCACCCGTTCGATCGGCCGCTCGTCGCGCAGGCGAGCTGGAGGGGCTCCCGATCGTGACCGCGATCCTCGAATCGCCGCCTACGACATCGAGACGATCGCGGCCTGAGCGGATGACTGGGGGTCGCAGCCGCGAAGCGGGGGGTTCTTTAGGGATCTCTCCGCGACCGGAGCCCGCGCGAGCGGATTCCAGTCGCGCGCGAAGGGCCTAGCCGGCCGCGCCTTCGGGCGGCGGCGGCTGCATCGTCGCGCCCGGGAATGCGGGACGCGGCATGGGTTTCGGGATCGGGCGGCCGCGCTCGGGCTCACCGTCCGCGACGGGAGCAGTGGCCTCCTCGGGCGGGAAGACCGACTCCTCGGACTCGCCGGCCAGCAGGCGCTCGAACTGATCCTTGTCGATCGTCTCGCGCTCGATCAGGATCGCGGCGAGTTGGTGTAGCTCGTCCATGTGTGTGCGCAGAATGGCTGTCGCGGAGGCATGTGCCTCGTCGAGGACACGCCGGATCTCGTCGTCGATCTCCTTCGCTATCTCGTCCGAGTAGTCGGGCTCGGAGCCCATGTCGCGGCCGAGGAAGGGAAGGTCGTGGTTTCGGCCGAGCACGCGCGGGCCGAGCTTCTCGCTCATCCCGAAGCGCATCACCATCGACTTCGACGTGGCAGTCACCCGCTCGATGTCGTTCGCCGCACCCGTTGTGATCTCGTGGAAGACGAGCTCTTCGGCAGCCCGCCCTCCGAGCGTCATCGCGAGCTCGTCCATCAGCGCCGACTTCGTCGTCAGGTAGCGATCCTCGGTCGGAAGCGAGATCGTGAGGCCGAGCGCCTGGCCACGGCTGACGATCGTGATCTTGTGTACGGGGTTCGTGTTCTCGAGGTAGTTGCCCACGAGTGCGTGCCCCATCTCGTGATACGCGGTGATCTTGCGCTCTTTTTCGGAGAGGAGGCGGGCCTTCTTCTCAGGCCCGGCGATGACGCGCATGATCCCCTCCTCGAGTTCCACCTGCCCGATCATCTTCTTGTCACTCCGGGCGGCGAGGATTGCCGCCTCGTTGATCAGGTTCGAGAGGTCAGCGCCGGTGAAGCCGGGGGTACCGGCGGCGAGCGTGTCGAGGTCGATCTCGCGCGCGATCGGCTTGCCGCGCGAGTGCACCTCGAGAATCTTCCTGCGGCCGATGCGATCGGGACGGTCGACGACGATCTGGCGGTCGAAGCGGCCCGGGCGGAGAAGCGCGGGATCGAGGATATCGGGACGGTTCGTCGCGGCGATGAGGATGATGTTGTCCTTCACCTCGAAGCCGTCCATCTCGACGAGGAGCTGGTTCAGGGTCTGCTCGCGCTCGTCGTGACCACCACCCATTCCCGCTCCGCGGTGCCGGCCGACGGCGTCGATCTCGTCCATGAAGATGATGCAGGGCGACGCCTGCTTCGCCTGTTCGAAGAGGTCGCGCACGCGCGAGGCGCCGACGCCGACGAACATCTCGACGAAGTCCGAGCCCGAGATCGAGAAGAACGGGACGCCCGCTTCACCCGCGACCGCGCGGGCGAGCAGCGTCTTCCCGGTGCCGGGCGGCCCATACAGGAGAACGCCCTTGGGGATCCGCGCTCCGAGCGCCTGAAACTTCTTCGGGTTCTCGAGGAATTCCTTGATCTCGTGAAGCTCCTCGACAGCCTCGTCAGCGCCCGCGACGTCCTTGAACGTGACCTTCGGCGAGTCGGGCGACATCCGCTTCGCGCGGCTCTTGCCGAAGCTCATCACTTTCGACCCGCCGCCCTGCATCTGGTTCATGAGGAAGATCCAGAATCCGATCAGGAGGACGAACGGAAGGAAGTTGATGAGCAGCGACCACCACGCGGACGATCCGGTGCCCTTGGAGTCGAACTTGACGTTCTGCTTCTCGAGCAGGTTCTCGAACTGCGTTGCTGACTGCTCTGTCGGGTAGTTGACCTTCACCTTCCTGCCGTCGACGAGCGTCAGGCTGATCTGCTGCTTGGTCGGCGTAAAGAGAACCTCGTTGACGGCCCCGGACTTGACCTCGGCGATCGCTTCGGAGTACGTGACCTTGCGCTGCTCCGCGCGCCCAGGCAGGAGCGTCTGACTCGCCAGATAGACGAGCAGGACGATGATGATCAGCGGAAAAAGTGCGCTTCGGAAAAAGCGATTCACGGGCAGTTTTCGCAGGGTAGCACCCTGCTTCTTCGACACCCAGGGGGTGAGCCCCTGTCCCTCGTTAGGGTCCCGTTGCCGGGTTACGTGGCGTTCGGCACCAAGTCGGCGTGCAGAACCGCGACGTACGGGAGATTCCGATACCGCTCGGCAAAGTCGAGGCCATACCCGATTACGAACCGATTCGGGATCTCGAAGCCCACGTAGCGCACCGGAACTTCGATCTCGCGGCGCTCCGGTTTCGTGAGGAGCGCTACCACCTCGAGTGATGCGGGCTTGCGCGCCGTGAGGTTCCGCATGAGGTACGAGAGCGTGAGCCCGGAGTCGATGATGTCCTCGACCACGACGACGTCTCGCCCCGCAACGTTGATGTCGAGATCCTTCAGGATCCTGACGACGCCCGACGAGTCCGTTGCCGCGCCGTAGCTCGAGATGGCCATGAAGTCGATCTCGCACGGGACTGTCAACTCGCGCATGAGATCTGCCATGAAGAAGACGGCGCCCTTCAGCACGCCCACCAGCAGGAGGTCGCGGCCTTCGTAGTCGGCCGAGATCTCCGCTCCCAGCTCGCGGATGCGCGCCTGCAACGTGTCCTCGTCGATGAGGATCTCGCCTACGCCTCGCTCTAGCTCCGCTTGAGTCATGGCTCCTCATCTTTCCATGCGGTAACGGTGCCTTCCCATCCAGGCGCCTCGGCAATGCCCGGAACCGAGACGACGTCGTCCCCCGAGACGATGAGCGGCCACTCGTCGCGCTCGAGCCTCGGCACCTTGGCGTCCACGAAGAGATCCTGCACCTTCTTTCGCCGGCCTGCGATCCTGTCGCCCGGACGGCGAGTGCGCACCGACAGACCCGGGAGCTTGCTCTCGAGCCGCCACGGCCCAAATGCCACCCGCCCCTCCAGACGGAGCTCGTCGTACTCTCGTACGGCGCGGAGATCGTCTCCGAGGTCGGCCGACCTCGTTCCGTCCGTCGTGGCGAGGAGCTCGGCGAGCGTCCTCTCGAGCGCTCTCGGCAGACGTGGCCGTTGCTCGGCGAGGGCCCGCAGGTTCTCATCGGCGGCCGGATGGAGCTCGCGCAGGCGCGGCAGGATCTCCTGGCGGATGAGCCCACGCTTCGTGTCTGCGTTGGACGAGTCGACCCGAATGCCGAGCCCATGCTCGTGGCAGTACGCCTCGGTCTCGTCCCGCCACACCGACAGGAGCGGCCGAACGACGCCGTCCTCCCGCTTCACCTTGATCCCTTTCGTCGTGCCCGACGAAACGAGCCGGTAGAGGATCGTCTCGACCTGGTCGGAGGCGGTGTGGCCAGTGGCCCGAAGTCCGCGACCTCCAGTCAGCTCGTATCGCACCTCTCTCAGACCCGCTTCCGTACGACTTCGCGCCGGGCTGTTACTTGGCTCGACGATCTCCGCTCCCATGATGTCGCGACAGAAGCGGGCATCGTCGTGGGACTCCTTTCCCCGTAGCCCGTGATTCACGTGGAGTGCCGAGACTCGATAACCGAGCGCTCCGAGGACGTGCCAGAGGCACGTCGAGTCCGGTCCGCCCGACACCAGGCAGACGACCTCACCCGCGGGAGGGATCAGGTCATTCCGACGGATCGCCGCTTCGACGCGGGTCGCGAGGGCGCTGCTCATGGGCCCATTGTGCCTCCCCCACCGAGCGGAAGCGTGGCGAACGGCTCCACCCTTCCAGGAGCGCGGCGGCAGACTCGACCTGTGCCGCCGTCAACCTGAACGGAGTCGCATGCTCCACCGGCGCCATGAGCGGCGCAGGCACGAGCCCGTGAGCTGCGTCGACGGTGTAGCGAAGCGCGAGCGCGTGACCGACGTGGAGCACGACTGGTTCAGGCCGCTCGAGCAGCCGGCGCAGACCCCGCGCGAACCGAGTCGCGGCGACTGCGCGACTTTCGCCATCCCCGGGCGCGCTTTCGGCGGGCGACCGGGATGCCGCCCAGGCGCGGTATTCGTCGAGCGGGCCGTCGGCGTACGACCCGAAGTCGATCTCGTTGAGGTCACCGACGACGAGACGCGACACTTTGCGTGCACCGAGCGCGAGCTCGAGCGTCTCCTGCGTCCGAGCGAGCTCCGTAGCGACGCCGACCGATATCTCCTCGTCGTCGAGCAGAGCGGCAAGGCTCAGGCTTTGCGCGATCCCCTCCGGTGTCAACCCTTCGCCGGGAGCAACACACGACGCGACGCGATCGCGATTCGAGCCGGCGAACCCGTGGCGGGCGAGGAGCAGGAGCTCCATGGGTCAGAGAAGGACCGAGCGGTAGTCGAGCACGTGCTTCATGCCAATGGTTTGGTACAGACGGATCGCAGGCTCGTTCTCCGCGCGGACGAAGAGGCAGACGGTCGGCACCCGCTGAAGGAGCAGACGGCAGAGGTCCGAGAGGCCGCGAGCCCCGTGCCCTGCGCGTCGAGCCACCGGATCGACCCACACCTGCTGGAGCTGTACCGCCTCGGGGGTCCACGCCGAGGCTTCGGCCTTGAAGAGGATGACTCCGTCCTCGGCCCAGAGCCACGACCGACCCTCCTCGATCTGAGTGCGGGTTCGCCAACGGAAGCCCTCGGGATCGCGTCGCATGGGATCGATGCCGAGCTCCTCCTCGTGGGCCGACGCGCACGCCGGCACGAGGAGCTCGAGATCGTCGAGCGTAGCGGCGCGCAGGCCCGTGCCTCCCGACGCCGGGGACTGGCGGATGACGAAGACCGGCTGCCCAGGACGGTCCTCGCGTGGACTCGGCAGGCGCGACCGAACCTCGTCCCACAACTCAGTCACCGCGCGCGCTTCTCCGATCAGCATGCGCGGCGCGGCGCGGGCGACAGCGCCGGCGAACACACCGCAGCCGCTACCCGACGGAACGACGTTTACTCCCATGTGGCAGAGCGCGAGGAGCTCCCGGCCTTCGACGCGCGCGACGAAACGGCCGAGACCCCGCCGCGCGACATCCTCGAGGAACACGCGCTCCACGGGATCCTGCGCGCAGAAACGCAGGATCTGGTCTCGCTTCGGCTCGGTCAGCTTCACGGGCAAGCTCCGGAACTCTAGAGACGGTTCCCACGTGCAGCCCGCCCGAAAGCCGTAGGGTTCCCCCCGTGCCGATCCACCTACGCGCAGAGCCCGGCGACTACGCGGAGGCGTGCCTACTCCCCGGCGACCCGCTGCGCGCGAAGTACATCGCCGACACCTTCTTCGACGAGCCGGTCGAGGTGAACACGTACAGGGGACTGCTGGGATTCACGGGAACCTTCGAAGGCAAGCCCGTGTCCATACAGACGAGCGGAATGGGATGCCCATCGGCGGCGATCGTGATCGAGGAGCTCGTGCAGCTCGGAGTGAAGAAGATCCTTCGCGTCGGGACGTGCGGCGGGCTGAGAGCCGACGTCATGGGTGAGCTGATCGTCCCACTCTCGGCCGCCCCTGCGGACAGCACCGCGATGCAGTACGTCGACAACGAGCCGTACGCGCCGACCGCCAGCTTCGAGCTCGTCCACGAGCTCGTCCATCAGGCCAAGGAGCTCGGCAAGAACGTCCGCGTGGGACCGATCGTATCGAGCGCGGTCTTCTACCAGCCGGATCAAGGTCAGGCGCGGCGCTGGGCCGAACGAGGCATCCTCGCCGTGGAGATGGAAGCGGCCGTCCTCTTCACGCTCGGAGCACTGCGCAACATCCAGGCGGGCTGCGTGCTCCTCGTGAGCGATCTCGTCCCAGGCGTGAGCGTCCAGATCCCTGCCGGCGGCGGGGAGTACGTCTACATCTCCGACGAGGAAATGCGGAAGGCCGTTGACGGGATGGCAGAGCTCGCGCTCCACGCCATCACGGCCTAGCGCCGGCGGTTTAGGGTTCCGCAGTGGCCGCGGCGCCCGAGAAGGTCGTCTTCCTCGTCAACCCCGCCTCTGCGGGGGGAACGACCGGAAAGCGCTGGCCGGAGATCGCGCACCGAGCGGCGGCTCTCGGGCTCGCAGGGGACGCGCTGATCTCCGAAGAGCCCGGACACCTCGCCATCCTCGCCGCGGACGCCGTTCGCGAGGGAGCGAGCCTTCTCGTCGCCGTCGGCGGCGACGGTTCCGTGAACGAGGTCGTGAACGGGATGGCCGAGGGGGGGAACGCCGAGTTGGCCGTGATCCCGCGGGGCACAGGCTGGGACTTCGTTCGCACGTACGGAATCCCGCGGGACCTCGATGCCGCGATCGACATCGCCTTGAACGGCGACGTGCGCGAGATCGACCTCGGCCTCGTCTCGTATCGGACGTGGGCGGGCGCAGATGGACGCGCGTACTTCGCCAACGTGGCGAGCGCGGGGATCAGCGGTGCGATCGCGCAGCGCGCGAACGAGGCCTCGAAGGCACTCGGCGGGAAGATCTCGTACTACTGGGCGACACTCGCCGTGTTCGTACGCTGGCAGACGGGCGACATGCGCGTGTCCGTCGACGACGAGATCCGCGGCGGGAAGATGATCGACGTCGTCGTCGCGAACGGCCGCTACCTCGGAGGCGGGATGATGATGTGTCCCGATGCGGAGCCCGACGACGGGCAGCTTGACGTGCTCCTGATCGGAGACGTGACGAAGCGCGACCTCCTCTTCGTCCTTCCGAAGACGTACCGCGGCAGGCACCTCCCCCACCCCCGCCTGGAGATCCTGCGCGGCCAGGTGATCACGGTCGATGCCGACGAGCCGCTCCCGGTCGAGCTCGACGGCGAGCAGCCGGGAACCACGCCTGCGCGCTTCGAGGTCGTCCCCGGAGCGCTCAGGTTGCGAATACCCGCCGTCGGCTAGGCGGCAGGCTTCCGCGGCGTCGTTGCGCGCGCCGGGGCCTTCGCCTTCTTCATCGCCGCGACCTCTTTCTCGAGCTTCGTGACCCTCACCTCGAGCGCGTCGATTCCGCGCACCTTCTTCGTGAGATCGTCGACGCGGGCCCGGAGATCGTTGACAGCCGTCAGGGCACGCTGCCCTCCGGGAAGCTCCGAGAGCCTGTGCAGCGCGTCCTCACCGGCGTCGGCGAGGCGGGTCAGGATGTCCTTCTCTCCGAGCTTGGCGCCCGAAGAACTCGCGGAAGTCTTCGTAGTGGTCGTCGGCATGTCGTTAGTCATAGCACTCCGCGAGGAGCAGTGTGGTGTGGATCCTCTCTCAGCGCGGCTCGGCTAGCCGAGCGCTTCGACAACTGCGACTAGCGTCTCGCCAGCAGTTGCGTCGACCTTGAGCACCGCACGGTCGTCGAGAGCGGTCGGGCCGCGGTTGACGATCGCGAACGCGCGTGCCTCGAGCGGCAGACCCGCCACGGGCCAGACCTCGAGCGAGGAACCGACCACGAGCACGAGCCCAGCCCCACGGGCGAGCTGGGTCGCGCGCTCCATGGCTACTGGCGGCAGCAACTCGCCGAAGAGCGTGACTCCTGGCTTGAGAATCCCACCGCACTTGACGCAGATCGGAACAGATCGCTCCTCCAGTTGGGCGAGCACTTCATCCGCCGGTTCTACCCAGAGGCAGCTCATACACTCTGCCGAGCGGATCGAGCCGTGCACCTCGATCACGTCGCGGCTGCCCGCGCGCGAGTGCAGGGTGTCGACGTTCTGCGTGACGATGGCGCTGACGAGGCCGCGGCGCTCGAGCTCGGCAAGCGCATGGTGCGCCGCGTTGGGTTCCGCGTCGCGCAGCATGTGGAGCCGCTGCCGGTAGAAGCTCCACACGTGCGCCGGGTTGCGCTTGAACGCCCGGATAGACGCGACCTCAAAGGGATCGATCTCGACCCAGATGCCCGAGGCAGAACGAAAGTCGGGAATCCCGCTCTCCGTGCTCACACCTGCCCCGGTAAGCACCACACACGGCTGTCGCTCCCGAATGAGGGCGGCAAGCTCGACGGCCGACACGCGCGGATTCTAGGGTTGCGAGCGTGGACGGCTTCTCATTCTCAACCGACGTCAGGATTCGCTTCGCCGAGACGGACGCGCAAGGCATCGCCCACCACGCCTCGTTCGTCGTCTGGCTCGAGGTCGCACGTGTCGCGTATCTCGCGGCGCATGCAGGTGGGTATCAGGCGATTCGCGACCAAGGGGTCGAGGCGCTCACGACCGAGGCCTGCGTCCGCTACCACCGCGCTGCGTACTTCGACGAGACGCTGAGAGTCTGGGCGCGCTGCACAGACGTGCGGGGAGCTCGCTTCAGGTACGAGTATCGGGTCGAGCGCGCCGGTGAGCTCGTCGCAGACGGGCACACGCTGCACGCCACCGTCGATCGTGAGACGTACCGCCCGACGCGGGTTCCCGCATGGCTGGCGGAAGCTATCGCTAGGGCTGAGTCGGCGGCGGGGTAGCGCCGGCCTTGGCCGGAGGCTTCGGGTTCTCGCCGACTGGAGCTTTGGCCTTGGGCTTGGCGACCTTGGTGCCGACGCGAACGATCCTCGTCTCCCCCTTGTAGGACGTCGTCCACGTCTCGTCGCGAAGGATGCTGCCGTTCGCCGCGTAGACCGTGCGTGTCACGGAGGTGCGGCTCGGTGCAGATCCCTCCTCCTCGACGACGGTCTTGCCCTTCGCGAGCGTGGGATCCTTCACACGCTTGATCGGGGGTCGCCCCGTCACGGTGAACGTCCCTGGCGAGCTCTCGACGCGGCGGTCCTCGCCGCCAAAGATCGCGATGCTGATCCCGTCGCTCTCGGCGAAGCCCTTGACGAGCACCCAGCTCTTCGTGTCGTTCACGAACTTGAGATCGAGCGACGGCCAGTAGACCGTGGCATCTCGGCCCAGTTGGTAGCGACTGATGTAGAGGGAATGGGGATTGCGCTCGGTAATGCGCAGGCCCGCCTCCCAGGCGGCGTTGAACGCCGTCGTCGCAATCTGCGAGGTGCCGCCGCCGACCTCCTCCGCGAACTCGGTGCCGATGATCACTGGCGCCGGTCGGAAGCCGCGCTCGACGGTTCGCTCTCCGATCGCTTCGTTGAGCGAGAACGTGCCGCCCGGAGGAACGAGCGTCCCGTCGAGCTCCCTGACGCCGAGCTGGAGGTTGGTGATGCGGTCAGCGGTGCCCGAGTAGTACGTCTTGTACGAAGCCATCCGCCGGTCGATGCCCATCGCCAGCGCCTCGGACGTCGTGCGCTCGGGAGCGGCGCGGACCACCTGAAGCTGCGCCACGCGGTTCGCCGGCCGCAAAGCCGCGCGCAGCAACGCGCTGGCTGTCGCAGGTACGTCGAGCTCGAGGCCGTCGCGGGCAGGAATGACCTGGACACTCTCACCCGACACCGCGAACCCGGCGTCTGTTGCGGGCTTGCCGACTCGCTGCGCCAGCGCGCGGAAGTACGCGTCGGCGCCAACGCCGGCGAACGTGATCCGCGTCACGCCGCCACTCGGTAGTTCGAGCAGCGCAGCGAGGCGCCGCCGCGGAAGACGCCAACTTCGACCGGCACCTTTCAAGAACACCGGAGCCCGTATCGCTGTGCGCACACGGCGAGCGGCGGGCACGAGCATCTCCGCGGTTACGTTCGGTGCGGCAACGGCTATCGGGAGTGCAACCGGCACCTTGGACCGGTCGAGCTGCCCGAGCGCACGCACGATGACCTCGGCCGCAGGCTCACGCTCGAGCCGGGCTCCTGCGCGTTCCGGAACCGTCTCGATCCGCAGTCCGCGGCGAACGAGTGCCGCATCTCGAGCTTCGCGCTCTACCTGCGTCTCAATCCCGTCGAGCGCGAACTCGAGCGCAGCGTCCGAGACCGCCAGTCGCGGGAGCACCTCTGCACCGAAGAAGCGGGTGTGCAGCCGACGGAGTCCCCGGATCGGTCCGAACCCGTCGCCTTCGCGGCCGGCCGCCGCCACGGCAGCGCCCCAGTCGGGCTGAACCGCGAGTTGGTTGGCCGCGAACATGAACATCGCGGCCCCAGCCGTAAAGGCGACTGGCTCCTCAGAGACAGCCTGGAACTGCGCGTTGAGCCTGGAGACGGCCGCCTGTCTCGAGAGCCCGCCGACATCCACCCCGGCTACCTGCGTTCCCGCCGCGAGCTCCCGACTCGAGCCGGCATAGGCGAGCCCAACGAGAACGGCCAGGGCGACGAGACCGGCAATACCGAGGGCCGCCGTGACCAGAGTCGATCGGCTGCGACTGCGCCGACGGCTCGTCGACGAGAGGATCGGTGAATCAGCGCGCACGGGATCGGGAACTTTACAGCGCGCTCGCGAGCCCGCAGCGGCTCGCGAACATCCTCCGGCTGAGGGCGACAATCCACAGATTCGTTGACGAACCGGTCAACATGCGTGCGCGATTCCGAACTAGAATTGAGAGTGGGTGGTGGGCCGGGGTGCCCCAGTTGCAGCCGGTCTCAGAAGACGAAGAGCTCGATCCCGCCTGAGACGTAGAGCCCGACTCCGGTGATGTAGCCGGCGAGGTCGGAGCAGAGGAACGCAATCGCGTTCGCGATGTCCTGAGGCTCGCCGGGGCGCTTAAAGACCGTCCTGGCAGCGATCCGCTCGTTCATCACGGCGTTCGCCATGTGGAACGCCTCGGTGCCGATGATTCCGGGCACGATCGCGTTGCAGGTGATTCCGTGTCGACCGCCCTCCATCGCGAGCGTCTTCGTAAGCCCTAGGATCCCGGACTTCGTCGTCGAGTAACTCGCCTGACCGAACCCGCCGAGCGTGCCCGCGACCGACGCCATGTTCACGATCCGCCCCCACCCTCGCTCCTTCATGTGCGGCCACGCCGCCTGCGCGCAGTTGAAGCCGCCCGTGAGATTAACCCGAAGATCACGCTCCCACAGCTCGGGGCTCTGGTCCGAGAACTGTGCGGCGTGATCCAGGGTGCCGGCGTTGTTCACGAGGATGTCGACCGCGCCGAGCTCCTCGACCGTTCGGGCTACAGCCGACGCGACCTGCTCGCGATTTGTCACGTCGCAGCGCACGGCGAGCGAGTGCCGACCCATGGCGCGAATCTCCTCGACGGTCTCCTCGGTGTGAACCATCCCTTGCGCCCTCGCGGCGGTTGCGAGCGCACCCCAACTATCTGTTTCCTCGGACAGCTCGGACTCGACGAGGATGTCCGCGATCGCAACGTCTGCGCCCGCGCGCGCGAGCGTCAGCGCGTCGGCTCGACCGAGGCCGCGCGAACCGCCGGTGACAAGCGCCACCCGGCCACTGAGATCGATCTCGAGCGCCACGGGTGAAACCTTAGTCTCCGCGCGGCAGGAAGATCTCCTTAGCGATCACGAGCCGCTGGATCTGCGAGGTCCCCTCGTAGATCTGGAAGAGCTTCGCGTCGCGCATGAGCTTCTCGACGGGGTATTCCTTGATGTATCCGTACCCACCGAAGACCTGCACGGCGTCGATCGTCACCTTCATGGCCATGTCGGCGGCGAACCGCTTCGCATAGGACGACTGCAGCGTCGCGCGCTTGCCCTGGTCGTGGAGCCAGGCGGACTGCCAGACGAGGAGCCGGGCGGCCTCGATCTCGGTCGCCATGTCCGCGATCATGAAATTGACGCCCTGGTGCATCGCGATCGGCACGTCGAAAGTCACTCGCTCCTTTGCGTACTCGACCGCGAGCTCAAACGCGGCCTGCGCCACGCCGACGGCTCCCGCAGCGGTTCCCGGCCGCGTGAAGTCGAGCGTCTTCATCGCGATCTTGAAGCCCTCCCCCTCCTCGCCGAGCAGGTTTGCCGCCGGAACGACGACATCGGTGAGTGCAAACGCGGACGTGTCCGTCGCGCGCTGTCCCATTTTGTCGAGGTGCTTCTCGATCTGGACACCCGGAGCGTCCATGGGGACGACGAACGCGGAGATGCCACGATGGCCCTTGCCCGGGTCGGTCTTCGCGAAGACGACGGTCCACGCTGCGTAGCCGGCGTTGGTGATGAACGTCTTCGAGCCGTTCAGGACGTACTCGTCGCCTCTCCGCTCGGCGGTCGTCGTCATGCGCGCGACGTCCGAGCCTGCGTCAGGCTCGCTCAGGCCGAACGAGCAGATGATCGGCTCCTCGAGAAGCGGCGGAAGCCACTGCTCCTTCTGCTCGTCGGTGCCGGCGATGATCACGGGCGCTGCGCCGAGACCGTTCGCGCCGATCGACGTGGCGATGCCCGAGCACCCCCAGTTCAGCTCCTCGCCCACGAGCATACCGTCGAACGCGGGAAGAGCTGCGCCGCCCAGCGACTCGGGGATGTGGAGGTTCATGAGGCCGAGCTCATGCGCTTTGGCGATCACGTCGACAGGGTGCGTCGAGTGCTCGTCGTACTCGGCCGCCTTCGGCCGGATCTCCTTCTCGGCAAACTCGCGCGCGAGCGCGCGCAGCTCGCGCTGCTCGGGCGACAGTGCAAACGACACGCCGGTCGCAGCGCCCGTCTCAACCTGAGTCATGGACTTCGCTCCTGCCTCGATTGACTAGTCAGTCAACCGGATACTACGCGCTTCGCGCGCAGGCGGTCAAGCACCCGGAAGCGTTCTCGTAGGATGTGAGGCGAATGGCGACCACGACCGAGCTTCCTGGCCTCGACCCTCTCGATCTCCTTGCGATCGACGCACTCCTCAGCGACGAGGAGCGGGCGATCCGCGACACGGTACGCCAGTTCGTCCGCGAGAACGTCCTACCCGAGGTTGGAGACTGGTTCGAGAAGGGGATCTTCCCGCGCGAGCTTTTCCCGGAGATCGCGAAGCTCGGGCTCTACGGGATGCATCTCGACGGCTATGGCCTTCCTGGGGCGAGCGCCGTTTCGTACGGCCTTACCTGCATGGAGCTCGAGGCCGGCGACGCGGGCGTTCGCAGCGCAGTGTCGGTGCAGGGATCGTTGGCGATGTTCCCGATCTGGCGCTGGGGATCGGAGGAGCAGAAGGAGCGCTGGCTGCCGCCGATGCACGCCGGCGAGGTCATCGGCTGCTTCGGGCTCACCGAGCCGGACGCGGGATCCGACCCCGGCTCGATGCGAACGCACGCGCGCCGCGACGGTTCCGACTGGATCCTGAACGGCGCCAAGATGTGGATCACGAACGGCACGATCGCCGACATCGCAATCGTGTGGGCGCGCACCGATGACGACGCGATCCGCGGCTTCATCGTCGAGAAGGGGATGCCTGGGTTCTCGGCGCCCGAGATCCACAAGAAGCTGTCACTTCGCGCCTCGGTTACCTCGGAGCTCGTGCTCCAAGACGTGCGCGTCCCCGACGAGAACCTCCTGCCCGGCGCGACGACGCTCCGGGGGCCACTCTCCTGCTTGAGCGAGGCCCGATTCGGGATCGTCTGGGGAGCCGTGGGGTCAGGTCGCGCGTGCTTCGAGTGCGCGCTCGACTACGCGAAAGAGCGCATCGTCTTCGGCAAGCCGATCGCCGCCTACCAGCTCACGCAGCAGAAGCTCGCGGAGATGGCGCTCGAGCTCAACCGTGGCACGCTCGTCGCCCTTCATCTCGGCCGCATGAAGGATGCGGGGACGTTGCGCCCCGAGCAGGTAAGCCTCGGAAAGATGGGCAACGTCCGGGGCGCGATCGAGGTTGCGCGCTCCGCGCGGACGATCCTCGGCGCCAACGGAGTGACGCTCGAGTACCCCGTGATCCGCCACGTGAACAACCTCGAGTCGGTGCTCACGTACGAGGGCACCCACGAGGTGCACACGCTCGTCGTCGGCCAGGCGCTCACCGGCGAGAACGCGTTCCGCTAACCCTCGCGGCTCAACGGGGACGCGAGACGGACGACCGCGCACATCAGCGGCCGCTCCGCGGCCGCGCTTCGGGTCTTCTCCGCGCAACCCGGGATCCGCTCCTGCGGATCCCGGGTTTCTGCAGATTCAGTCCTCGCCGTCCCAGTAATCGAGCATCGGGCCTGGGCGGCTCAAGAGGATGCGCTCACCGGCGACACTCCGCGCCCCGAGCTTGCCCGAGTCCGGGTACTCGACGATGTCGGGCGCCAGCAGCGTGGAGAGCATGAGGACGCGGACAGGATCACCCGTGCCGTTCCGAACCTGGTGCAGGCCCTCCTTCCCGCGCCGGAAGCAGACGACGTCGCCCTCGGCGAGTTCCTGCTCGCCATCGGGGGTGCGCAGCGTCGGCTTCCCACGGATCGCCACGAGCCACTCCTCGTTGGCGTGATGCGTGTGGTACGGCCAGAGGCGGTCGCCCGGCTCCAGCTCGTACATGCTCCCGCCGAGCATCTCGGCTCCGATACGCGCTCCAACCCAGGCGTCCTTGCTGCGCCAACCGGGGCGCTCCTCGACGCGATCCCACTCTTCCCCGTAGAGGTTGAAGACGTTCACGGCCGAGAGACTAGGCGCTGAGGCCGCGGAGGGCGAGGTCGATCGCCGTGCGCTCGGCGCGCGCGACGTCTTCTTCGCTATCTGGAAGCTGGCCAAGCACCCACCCGGTGAGAACCTCCTCGAGCCCGCCGTAGAAGACCCAGCTGGCGAGACGGGCGTCGAGTTCTTTGCGGAACGCCCCCGAGGCTTGCCCTTCCTCGATCACGCGCTGGACGATGACAAATGCTTCGCGTACGTCCTCGACCTGGGCCTGGAGCTGCTGGCTCCGTGCAACCTCGCGCACCATCACCGTAACCAGCGCAGGATCGTTGCGCCACGTGCGAAGCAGGATCTTCGCGATGCCCTCGAGCTTCTTGGGCGCTGGCTCCACAGCCGCTTCGACAGAACGGAAGCGCGCGATCAGATGTCCCCAGTTCTCGACGAAGATCGTGCGGAGAACGTCGTCCTTCGACGCGAAGTAGTGGTAGAGAAGTCCGTGAGCGACTCCTGCATCTTCCGCGATGTCTCCGACGCGAGCACCGTGGTAACCGTGCTCGGCAAATACGCGGATCGCAGCGTCGAGGATGCGCTTCCGGCGGTCCTCCTGGGCGATTGAACCGTCAGTCAACCAAGCGAGGATAGAGGTAGGCTCGGGCCGCGTGCAACAGCTCGCAGGCATCCTCGTCGTGGACTTCACGCGCTATCTGCCAGGGGCATACGCGAGTCGAGAGCTACTGCGGCTCGGTGCGCGCGTCGTCCGCGTCGAGCCGCCGGAGGGCGATCCCATGCGGCCCACTGCGACCGCCTGGGACACGGCGCTGCGCGCAGGCACCGAATCCGTGGTGTGCGACCTGAAGTCAGAGTCTGTGTTCGCACAAGCCCTGTGCGCCCGAGCGGACGTCGTCCTCGAAGGCTTCCGGCCAGGCGTGGCCGAGCGCCTCGGCATCGGCCCGGGCGACGTTCCCGAGTCGGTCGTCTACTGCTCGATCACCGGCTTCGGCGACGAAGAGCGGCATCGCACGCGCGCCGGGCACGACGTGAACTACCTCGGCTGGGCGGGCGTTCTCGAGGACACGGCTCCGGCGCTTCCACCGATCCAGATCGCCGATCTCGCCGCCGGAGCACTCGGCGCCGTCACGGAGGTTCTCGCGGCGCTCTTCGCACGCGAGCGTACTGGACGAGGCGCGCGAATCGTGGTCTCGATGACACACCGCTCACACGACCTCGTGGCCCATCGACTCGGAGGCGAACCCGTAACGAAGATGCTCACGGGTGGGCTCGCCTGCTATCGGGTCTACGCAACAGCCGACGATCGCCACCTCACGGTCGGTGCGCTCGAGCCGAAGTTTTTCCTGCGGCTATGTGAGCTCGTCGGCCGACCCGAGCTCGCCGACCGACAGTACGCGGAGGGTCAGGAAGAGCTCGCAGCCGCGCTAGCGGCAGTGTTCGCCCAACGCCCACTTGCCGAGTGGCTGGAGCACTTCGGTGACGAGGACGTCTGTGTCGGCCCCGTCTGGACGCGAGCCGAGGCCGGCGGCGCCTTCGGCATCGGGCCGCAGGCCGAGCTCGTACCGCTAGGGGCGCATACGGAGGCCTGGCGCAGCGATCTAGACGTGCGCTAGGCCGAGGGCGGCGGGCAGCGCCAGAAGCGTGTCGATCCGGTCCGGTGCCCCGGGCCGAAGGCCGTCGCGGTCGAGGAGGATCGCGCGGATCCCGAGTGCGCGCGCGCCCTCGATGTCGTCCTCGTACGAGTCGCCCACCATCGCGACCTCCTCGGGTGAGACGTCGAGCGCCTCGAGGGCCGCCATGAAGATCGACGCGTGCGGCTTGACGCGCCCATGTGTCTTCGAACCCACGATCGCATCGACCTCGAGATCGTGGTGGGTGGCGAACTCGTCGAGATCGCGCTGCCCGTTCGAGATCAGCCCGATCTTCAGCGCGCGCCGCCGCAGCTCGTCGAGCACGGGGAGCGCATCCTCGTAGAGCGAGAAGTTCTCGTGGCGCTCCCACTCGCGCACCATGTCCGTCGCGCACGCGCGCGCCCCGCTGAAATCGCCGCCCATGTGAAGCACGATCTGCTCGGTGAACGCGATCCAGATCTCCTCGTCGTGGACGAGCTCGTGGTTTCGCTGTAGCTCCTCGATCGCACTACCGCGCGCGGCGCCGTAGAGATCCGGGTCAAGCGTGAGCCCGTGCCTCTCCCCCACGCGCCGATAACCCTCGGGCCCAAGCTCGGGTCCAGGCCGAAACAGGGTGAAGTCGACGTCGAACAAAACGGCCTTCAGCACGGACCGAGGATAGCCCGCGCCCGAGAGTGCACCGGGATCGAGGGCCGGAGGTCGGCTCAGCCGAACGGGAGGCCAAGCACGGGTCTCTGGACGGCGCGAAAAGGAAAGGAAGGGGGGCAGGCGGGGGAAAACATCGTTTCCCCCGCCGATGAATCGGGGTGCCCAGATTCGAACTGGGGGCCTCTCCGACCCGAACGGAGCGCGCTACCAGGCTGCGCCACACCCCGAGCGCGGGAAAGGGTACCGGCTCGGAAAGAACGTGGCCGACGATGTCCCGAAGGCATTGCACGACCCGCCGGACCCGCAGTATGCTCTGACCGTGACGGAAGCTCTCGAGAGGCGGGCCGGTTGACCCGCCTGAGAAGAGATTGACCCGAGCCCGACTGCGCGATTCGCGCTGGCGGGCTTTTTTTATTGCCCGAAGGAGGTACGAATGCCCAACCACCTGACGCCTGAAGAGCTCGCGAAGGAGGCGGGGATGGACCGCGAGGAGGTCATCCGCATCTGCCTTGAGGAAGGTGTGCCGATCTACCAAGGCAAGATCGACAAGACGCTCTTCCAGGCGTCGCTCGAGGCGGTCGGCGCGGGCGCCACGTCCTCGCAGTCGTAGCGTTGTTCTCTTATCGAGCCCGGGCGCGCGCCTTCTTGGCTCGCGCCGGCTTGTCGGGCTCCCCGGATCCCTTCTTCGCCGCCGCAACGCTGGCCTTGAGGGCCTCCATGAGATCGATCGCGGGTGCGACGACCACGGGCTCCGGCACCGCGAGCTCCTCCCCGCTCAGCTTGGCCTCGAGCAGAGCGCGCAGGTCGCGCCGGTACTCACTGGCGAGCTCGGACGGTTCGAACTCCCCGGCGAGAGTCTCGATGACCTGGTGCGCGAGCTCGAGCTCGGACTTCTTGACCTCGGTGCTCTCGACGGCCTCGGAGATCTCCGCCTGCGAGTGCACGTCCTCTGCGAGGAACAGCGTCTCCAGCGCAAGTGCGTCGCCTTTCGCGCGCACGAGGCAGAGGCTCTCGCGTCCAGCCCGGACGAAGCGTCCCAAAGCGGCCGTTCCGGTCTGCCGCATCGCCTCGAGCAGGAGCACGTAGGGACGGCGCTGCGCGGTGCCCGAGGCGGGCACGAGGAAATACGTGCGGTCGAAGTAGACCGGGTCGACCGCCTCCTCGGAGACGAACCTGGTGATCTCGATCGAGCGCGAGTCGTCGGAGCGTTCAATCTCTTCGAGATCACCGTCCTCGACGATCAGGAACTGCCCCTTCGTGACCTCGAAGCCGCGCACGATCTCGCCCTGTGAGACCTCGCGATCGTGGGTCGGGCACCAGCGCTTCTGTTTGATCGGCGTCGAGCACTCGCGGTGCAGGAGCCGGAAGGAGACGTCCGACTGACGAGCAGCCGACTTGGTCGCCGGCGCGAGGCCGACGGGGATCGAGACAAGGCCGAAGCTGAGGGAGCCGTTCCAGGTTGTGCGCATGATGAAAACTGTAGAGGGACCAGCCCCATTCGTCTCGAGCGGACGAACCCCTCTCGAATCTCTAAGCTCAGAGACGTGACCGAGACGGCCTCTGCAGCAAGTGAGACTCGCCCGTCGGGTGCCCGGCGAACGATCGCTCGGCTCTGGCGTGACGCGGTCGCAGCAGAACGATTGGGCACCGCCTATCTCGTCGAGACCGAGGACGGCTGGACCGAGGTCTCGTGGCGCGACGCTGACGAGCGCGTGCGCGCGTACGCCAACGGGCTCCTCGCGCGCGGCGTGCGGAAGGGAGACCCGTTCGCCATCCTCGCGCGCAACAGTCTGGATTGGGCGCTCATCGACTTCGCGTTCGCGCAGATCGGAGCGGTTGGCGTGCCTGTGTACGCGTCCAGCTCGACACGAGACGTCGGCTACCTCCTCACCCACTCGGAGGCCGTCGGGATCGTCTGCGAAGACGCGGAGCAGCTGGCCAAAGTCGAGGCCGTCTCTGCCGAGCTGGCCTCGCTCCAGCACGTTTTCACGTACCACGACCTCGACGGTCTGGCCGCTCACGGACGCGACTTCGCCGCAGCCAATCCGACGGCGCTCGAGGACGCATCGGCAGCGATCGCGGAAGACGACCTCTTCACGATCATCTACACGTCGGGGACGACCGGACCGCCGAAGGGCTGCATGCTGAGCCATCGCAACTACTACGCGATGGTGAGCGTGGTCGACGAGATGGACAGCTACTACCACGCCGACGATCTGATGCTGCTGTACCTCCCACTCGCGCACAACTTCGGACGGCTGATGCTCCTGACCGGCGCGTATGTCGGCTTCCCGATTGCGTTCCTGGCCGACCCATTGCGCCTCGGCGAGGCGCTCCTGCAGGTGCGTCCGACCGTCCTGCCGAGCGTCCCGCGCGCATACGAGAAGGTTCATTCAGCTGCCCAGGCCCGCTTCGACGAGGCGGCCGGAGCGAAGCGGCGACTCATCAACTGGGCGCTTCCGGTCGGTCGCGAGGTCAGCCGACTCGAGGGCGAAGGGAAGGCGGTTCCGGTAGGTCTGAGGGCTCGGCATCGCATCGCCGACAAGCTGGTCTTCAGCAAAGTGCGAGCGAAGCTCGGTGGGCGCCTGAGGATCCCGATCTCCGGTGGGGCCCCGCTGGCGAGAGAGATAGCCGAGTTCTTCGACGCGATCGGAGTCCGGATCGTCGAGGGGTACGGCCTCACCGAGTGCACGACCGCCTGCAGCACGAACCGACCCGACGTCTATCGCTTCGGAACGGTCGGACGCCCGCTTCCCGGTTTCGAGATCGCGATCGCAGACGACGGCGAGATCCTCGTTCGCAGCGAAACCGTGTTCCAGGGGTACTTCAAGGACGAGGAGGCCACGGCCGCTGTCCTGGCCTCCGACGGCTGGCTGCGAACCGGTGACATCGGCGACCTCGACGCTGACGGCTTCTTGCGGATCACGGACCGCAAAAAGGACATCCTCGTCACCGCCGGCGGCAAGAACGTCGCACCGCAGAACATCGAGAACGAGCTGAAGATGTCGCAGTACGTCTCCCAGGCGCTCGTCGTCGGTGACGAGCGTCCCTACGTCGCCGCGCTCGTCACGCTTGATCCCGACGAGATCGGCCGCTGGGCGTCGTCGGAGGGGATCGAGAGTGATGCCACCTCGCTCGCCGCCGACCAGCGCGTTCGAGATCTCCTCCAAGGGGTCGTCGACGCCGCTAACGCCGAGCGCTCGCGCTTCGAGCAGATCAAGCGGTTCGCGATCCTCCCGCGGGACTTCACAATGGCAGACGGCGAGATCACGCCGACCCTGAAGCTCCGACGACGCGCTGTCCAGGAACACTTCGCCGAGGAGATCGAGGCGCTCTACGCCGAGGCGGACGCTCGGCGGACGGAGGACGTCGGCGGCTAGGGGTTAGAGCCTGCGGCCGCCGACCCAGGTGGCGGCGTACCAGGAGTCGTAGATGCTCGAGATCTTGACCACGTCGCCCGTGTGCGGCGCATGCACGAACTGACCGCCGCCGATGTAGATGCCGGCGTGGCCGAGGCCGTCGAAGAAGACGAGATCACCCGCGGCAAGCTGATCGCGCGAGACAGGCGTACCGTAAGCGAACTGGGACGCCGCATGGTGCGGCAGCGAAACACCGACCTGAGCGAAGACGTACATGATGAAGCCCGAGCAGTCGAAACCGGTCGCCGGGCTCGAGCCGCCCCAGACGTACGGCACGCCGAGGTACTGGAGCGCGATCGACACGACGTGCGAGTAGCGCGCAGCCGGAACGTCCGCGTCGTAAACCGGGGCGACCAAAGAGTTGTCGTAGGCCGCCTGGGCAGTGTCCTGCTGGGCCTGCGCCGCGAGCTGCTGCGCCTGAACTCGAGCACGGGCCTGCGCGGCCAACGACGCCTGGCGCGCCCGCTCCTCGGCCTGGATCTGGACGATCTCGTCCTTGACCGATGCGAGGAGCTGCTGCCTATCCGCGAGGCGACTTTCGATCGACGCCTTCTGCGCGCCGCGCTCGCTGACGATTCGCGCCTGATCTGCGCGGGCCTCTTGGAGCCGTGCACGACGCGTTTCGACCTCCTTGCGGTACGTCTTGACGGTCTTCAAGATCCCTGCGTCCTGGCTAGAAACCCGCTCGATCGCGTCGAGCCGCGCGATGATGTCGTCGAGGCTCTGCGAGCCGAGGATCACCTCGAGGGTGGAGTCACTCTCGCCGTTCACATAAAGATCGCGGAGGCGCTCTGCGATCCGCCCCTGCGCGACGGCGAGGCTCTTTCGGGCCGCCACGAGGTGCCTCCCGTTCGACACCAACTCCTGGTCGATGCGATCGAGCTCCACGTCCGCGTAGTTGTAGGCCTCGATCGACTTCGCGAGGCTCGAATCGAGCAGCTGCACCTCGGCCATGATGGCCTCCGCTTGCGCGCGCTTCGACCCGATCGGATCGGCCGCCGCCGGTCCGACGGCAAGCAGCAGCCCGGCGGCTAGAGCCGCGAGGAAAACGACTATCGGCGTCCATCCGGTGTGGGAGCTCCTGAATCGAGCCCCGCTTTGGTCCCGAACAGAGCCGCCGGTGGCGGTCTGGCCCGTCACAAGTGCAGCACGCTACCAGCCTCGGCGGACGCGTGCAACCCTCAACAGAGCCAAAATCTCTACAGAGTGCCCCTTCGCCACCTCGCACAAATCGCGGGCTATGTTAGGGTCCGCCCTCGTGGGTAGGGGAATCCGAAGGTGGGGACCGGTGCTCGTTGCGGTCCTGGGAGCGGTTGCGGCAAGCGGAGGTTCCGCACTCGGCCAGCCAACGTCCCATGCTCCCTACCGACTGAAGGTCGACGCGGTGGCGTATCACCTACCGGGCAACACAGCCCTCGGAGTACGCGTCCGCAGAGGTGTCGTCGCCGTCGATCCAACGTTGATTCCACTCGGAACACGTCTGCACGTTCCCGGTTATGGCCGTGGTCTAGCTGCGGACGTCGGGTACGCGATCAAGGGCCGGATCATCGACCTTTGGTTCCCGACCACGGCTGCGGCTCGCAAATGGGGCCGCCGCACCGTGACGATCACCGTCTACCGCTAGACCAAGCGGACGCCTGCTCTGGATCGCGTCGCGCCGGTTCTAGCGCGCGCGTAGCAACTCGGCGAGACCCGCTTCAGAGAGAATAGGCACACCGAGCTGCTCGGCCTTGGCGGCCTTCGAGCCAGGCGACTCGCCGACGACTACACCAGTTGTCTTCTTCGAGACGGATTGGGTCACTTTCGCCCCAAGCGTCTCGAGCGCTGCCTTCGCCTGCTCGCGCGACCACGCCTCGAGGGTTCCCGTGATGACGTACTGGGTGCCGGTTAGCGGGCCGTCCTCAGGTCGTCCCGACGCGGCCGTGGCGAGCTGGAGTCCGAGCTCGCGAAGCTCTTCGAGCAATGTCCGGTTGTCCTCGTCGGAGAACCACTCGGCGATGAGCTCCGCGCGGTCCGGCCCGATGCCCTCGACCTCCTCGAGCTGCTCCTGCGTTACGGCTTGGAGGATCTCGGCCGACCCGAAGTGCTGGGCGAGGCTTCGGGCGATGACCCACCCGACCTTTGGGATGTTCAAGCCGAACAGGATGCGCGAGAACGGCTTCTCCTTCGAGCGCTGGATCGACTCGAACGCGCGTGCGGCTGAGATCTCGGCGAAGCCTTCGAGCCCCTCGAGCTCCTCGACCGTCAGACGGTAGAGATCGGGGAGCGCGCGCACGAGCCCTTCGTCCCAGAGCTTCCTGACGGTAGTGCCGCCGACGCCCTCGATGTCCAGCGCTGGGCCGACCCAGTGGTACAGGGTCTCGAGCCCGCGCGAAGGGCAGGCGCGGTTCGGACAGCGATGCATGACCTCTCCCGCCGGCTTGACGATCTCGGTCTTGCACAGAGGGCAGCGCTTGGGCATCCGCCATTGCTTCGACCCGGGCTCGTGCTCGCCCGCAGGCCCCACGACTTGCGGAATGACGTCCCCTGCGCGCTGGACGAGGACGAGGTCGCCCTCGCGGATGTCCTTGCGGCGGATGTCGTCCTCGTTGTGGAGCGTTGCGCTCGAGACGGTGACACCGCCGACGTGGACGGGCTCGAGCTCGGCCAGTGGATTCAGCACCCCCGTCCGCCCGACCCGGACGTGGATCTTGCGGAGACGGGTCACAGCGGACGTGGGGGCCCACTTGTACGCGCGCGCGAACCGCGGACGCTCGTGCAGCGAGCCGAGGCGCTCCTGCTGCTCGAACGAGTCCACCTTGATGACGATCCCGTCGATCTCGTACCCGAGGTCCTCACGCCGCGCCTCCCACGCCTCGCACGCGTGCGTTACCTCGTCGATCGACTCGAGCCGCTCAGCGTGCGGGTTCGTGCGAAAGCCGTGCTCGCGCAGCCAGGCGAGCGCCTCCCACTGCGTCGACGGGCGCGGACCCCGGAAGACGCCGAGGCCGTACGCGAAGATCGAGAGGGGACGTTGAGCCGTCACGGCGGGATTCAGCTGTCGCAGCGACCCGGCCGCCGCGTTCCGCGCGTTCGGCGCCGGCCTCTTGCCGGCCTCGATCTGGGCGTCGTTGAAGCGGCCGAAACCGTCGAGCGGGAAGTAGATCTCCCCCCGGACCTCGAGGAGCTCGGGCTGTTCGGCTCCTTCTGGAACGAGCATCCGCAGCGGGATCGCTTCGATCGTGCGCAGGTTGGCCGTAACATCCTCGCCGCGAAGACCGTCGCCGCGCGTCGCTCCGCGGACGTACAGCCCGCGCTCGTAGACGAGCGATACAGCCGAGCCGTCGATCTTCGGCTCGATTACGTAGGCGACCGGCTCGTCGGTGCCGAGCCGCTTGCGGACGTCCTCGGCCCACTTCGAGAGCGCCTCGGCAGTGGTCACTTTCTCGAGCGAGCCCATCGGCGAGAGGTGGTCGACTTTGCGGAAGCCCTCAGCGGGCGGTGCGCCGACGCGCTGGGTCGGCGAGTCGGGCGTGACGAGCTCCGGATGCTCCTCTTCGATCGACTTCAGCTCGTCATACAACGCGTCGTAGGCGGCGTCCGAGATCTCTGGGTCGTCGAGAACGTGGTAGCGGTAGTTGTGGTGCTCGATCAGCCGCCGGAGCTCGGCCGCCCGCTTCTCCACGGAGACGGCCTCAGAGGACACGGATGAGCTCCGCCGCAGACCGGACGAAAGCGTCCGGCTCCTCAGCGAGCAGGCGCTCGTCGGGGTGAATCCCTCCCCATCCGACCGCAACCGCGTACGCGCCGGCGGCCTTCGCGGCTCGGATGTCGAACGGTGAGTCTCCGACGTAGACGGCCTCTGCCGGAGTGCCGTCGAGCCGCTCGATCGCCAGGAGAACCGGATCCGGATCGGGCTTGTGGCGGTCCGTGTCCTCGTGTGTCACGACAACGTCGAACTCGTCGCTGAGCGCCGGGAAGCGCTCGAGCGCGAGCGCGACGGTGCGATGACGCTTCGCGGTGACAATCCCGAGCTTCCTCCCCTCCGCCTTGAGCCGCGGCAAGAGCTCCAGGAGCTCGTCGAACGCTTCGAGTGTCTCGTGGAGACCGTCGTTGTGCTCCTTGTACGCCTCGACGAGGTCATCCGCTCGCTCGGCGTCGATGGCCTGCATCTGCGCGACGATCCCCTGGCCTCCGATCGTCAGGCCGAGCTCGTCCGGCGGGATCTCGCGTCCGAGGACGGTCCGAACCGAGTGCTGCATCGAGGCGAGGATGATCGGCCCCGAGTCGATCAGGGTGCCGTCGAGGTCGAAGAGCACCACGGGAAAGCGCATTCGGCGATCGTAGCCACGAGCTGGGGTCCGGCTTAGCCGGACCCCCTAAGCGTCGTACTCGACCTGCTCCAGATAGAGGCCCCACGGCGCGGCAGTGAGACCGGCCTCACTGCGAGGTCGGCCGAGGAGGAGCGTCGCCAAGCGATCCGGTGCGTCGGGGCCCGACTCGAGCATCGTCCCGACGAGCGTCCTCACCATGTGCCGCAGGAAGCTCTCGGCCGTGATCGTGAAGTCACAACGATCGCCCTCGACGGTCCACTGCGCAGCGTTCACATTCCGCCGGAACACCTCGTATCGCGCCCCGGTCGGAGTGAACGCCCGGAAGTCGTGAGTTCCGGGGAGGAGCGCCGCGGCAGCCGAAAGTGCTTCGAGATCAAGGGGGCGAGGCCACCACAGAACTCGCCCAGCCTCGAGCGGCGCGCGCGTCGGACGGGCTAGCACCCGGTAGCGGTAAGACCGGGATCGTGCCGAGAAGCGGGCGTGGAACTCCGCGCCCATCTCCTCGGCACGCAGAACGGCGACGTCTTCGGGAAGGTCGGCGTTCAGCGCCTCGCTGGCTCGTTCGGGCGGCGGGCCTCCTTCGACGTCGACACTCGCAACCTGACCCGTCGCGTGGACTCCGGTGTCGGTGCGACCAGCGACGACGAGTCCCTCCCAGCTCGGGTAAACCGCAGCGAGCGCTTCGCGCACGACTCCCTCGACCGTCCGCTCGCCGGGTTGACGAGCCCAACCACGAAAGCTAGCACCGTCGTATTCGAGCGTGAGTTTGAGCTTCACGGTGACATCATGGCCAGGGCAAGCTTCGGATTGCTGCTGGAGCTCGCGCGCCTCGGGACGGGGCTACACCGGCTCGACCTCGAGCGTCAGGCCGTCGACCGCACGCACGACGACCCTCGTTCCAGTCTCACAGCCTCCGTCACAGCGGGCATTCCAGATCTCGCCGCTCACCTTCACCTGGCCCTCTGGCCACAGTTCGCCAACGGCGACGCCAACCTTGCCGACGAACGTATCGACACCGACACTGGCTCTCCGACGTTTCGACCACCACAGGAACGCGCCCGTCTCCGTGATGTCGAGCGCAGCCGCAACCGCGATCACGACGAGTCCCCACGGGGAGGGAAGAACCAAGATCGCGAGGAGCACGCCGATCAGGAGGAGCACGCGGTCAGCGTACTCCCGGCGGCGTTGAGCTACGGCTCTGGCGTGGTCTCTTCTCGCTGGGCGCGAGCAGCAGCGAACGGTGTCGCAACCGGCTCGTAATCGACGAGCTCGAGGTAGACCATCTCGGCCGCATCGCCCTGCCGTTGTCCCAGCCGGACGATGCGCGTGTAGCCGCCCGGCCGCTCGGCAAAACGCGGCGCGATGTCCGCGAACAGGCGATGCACGACGTGGTTCGAGCGAAGCGCGGCGAGCGCCTGCCGGCGGGCATGGAGATCGCCGCGCTTGCCCAACGTGATCATCTTCTCGGCGAACGGCTTGACCGCTTTCGCCTTGGCCTCAGTCGTCGAGATCCGGCCGTGCTCGATCAGGGCGCCTGCGAGATTCGAGTAGAGCGCCTTGCGATGAGCGGGGGACCGCCCGAGCTTCTTGCCGGACCGCTGGTGTCGCATTTCCCTAGACGATCTCCTCGCCCTTGAGCGTCAGCCCGTGAGCGCCGAGTGCCGACCGGACCTCCTCGATCGACTTGCGACCGAAGTTCGGTATCGCGACGAGCTCGTTCTCCGACTTGGAGGTGAGATCGCCAATGGTCTCGATCCCGACTCGCTTGAGGCAGTTGTACGAGCGGACTCCGAGCTCGAGCTCCTCGATCGGGAAGTTTTCCATTCCGTGCATGACGGGAGCATCGGCGGCAGCTTCGGCCGTGGCCTCGCCGAAGCCTTCGATCGAGTCGAGATCGGTGAAGATCGCGAGCTGGCGGATGAGGATTTCGGCCGCCTGCCCAATCGCGTCTCGCGGATCGAGCGAGCCGTCGGTGGTGACGTCGAGGACGAGCTTGTCGTAGTCCGTCCGCTGGCCGACTCGCGCGGCCTCCACCTCGTACGCGACACGCCGGACAGGAGAGAAGATCGAGTCGATCGGGATCACTCCGATCGTCGTCTCCGGGCCGCGGTTCAGCTCGGCGGGGACGTAGCCCCGGCCGCGCCCGATCGTGAGGGTTATCTCGAGCTTGCCCTTGTCGGAGACATGCGCGATCTCGAGCTCCGGGTTCAGGATCTCGAGGTCGGCGGGAGCCTCGATGTCGGCGGCCGTCACAGCGCCGGCGCCCTTCTTGGCGATGTACACCTCGACCTCGGGGGACGCGCCGTGGAGGCGAACGATGAGGTTCTTCAGGTTGAGGATGATGTCGGTGACGTCCTCGCGGACGCCGGTCAAGGTCGTGAACTCGTGGGCAACGCCCTCGATCTTCACGGCGGTCACGGCCGCACCCTCGAGCGAGGAGAGCAGAACGCGACGAAGCGAGTTTCCGAAGGTGTGACCGAAGCCGCGGTCGAGCGGCTCGATCGCGAAGACGCCGCGGTGGTCGTCGGCATCCTCGTGGACGATTCTCGGGATCTGGAACTCCATCAAGCTTGTTCGTGTGGCCAAGGTGATCCTTTCGTGTTCGTGTCACTCAGGGGCGGGCATGCCCGCCCCCTACTACTTGGAATAGAGCTCGACGATCAATGACTCCTGCACAGGGGCGTCGATCTCGTCGCGCTCGGGCCACTTGAGCACAGTGCCCGTGAGCCCGTCGTGGTCGGCCTGGAGCCAGGGAGCGACCGCCGCGGTGAGATCGGTAGCGTCGCGAACGAGTTGCTCGACGGGGCTCCCCTGCTTGATCGAGACGACGTCGCTCGGCCGGACGGTGTAGCTCGGGATGTTCACGCGCCGGCCGTTGACCTGGAAGTGCCCGTGGCGCACTAGTTGGCGGGCCTGGGCCCGCGAGCCGGCGAAGCCGAGCCGATAGACGACGTTGTCGAGACGCGTCTCGAGCATCCGCAGGAGGTTCTCGCCGGGAGCGCCGTGCCCGCGGGCGGCCTTCTCGTACGTCGAGCGAAACTGCTTCTCGAGCAGGCCGTAGTAGCGGCGCGCCTTCTGCTTCTCGCGGAGCTGGAGCAGATACTGGCTCTGCTTGATGCGCCCGCGGCCGTGCTCACCCGGCGGATAGCTCCTCCGCTCGACAGCGCACTTCTCGGTCAGGCAGCGCTCGCCCTTCAGGAAGAGCTTGAGGCCTTCGCGCCGGCAGAGCCGGCACTTCGGTCCGACGTCTCGAGCCATGCGTCTAGACCCTTCTCCGCTTGCGCTGCCGCACACCGTTGTGAGCCTGCGGCGTGACGTCGGTAACGCCGATGATCTCGAGACCGGCCGCCTGCAAGGAGCGGATCGCTGTCTCTCGCCCCGAGCCGGGGCCCTTCACGAACACGTCGACCTTCTGAAGCCCGTGCTCCATCCCCTTGCGCGCGGCGTTGTCGGCGGTCACCTGCGCCGCGAACGGAGTGGATTTGCGCGAGCCCTTGAAGCCGGCGGAGCCAGCCGACTCCCAGACGATGACGTTGCCTTCGCCGTCGGTCAGCGTGACGATCGTGTTGTTGAAGGACGTCTTGATGTGCGCCTGGCCAATGGCGATGTTCTTCCGGACCCGGCGTCGCGTGCGACCCCGAGTCGCGGACCTTCGAGGAGGCGCCATCTACTTCGCTGCCTTCTTGCCGCGCCCGACAGTCTTCTTGGTGCCTTTGCGGCTGCGCGCGTTCGTCTTCGTTCGCTGTCCGCGGACGGGGAGGCCGCGGCGGTGCCGAATGCCGCGGTAGCTGCCGATCTCGGTCAACCGCTTGATCGCCTGCCCGCGATCGCGACGCAGGTCGCCCTCGACCTCCAATTCGGAGTCGATGTGGTTTCGGAGCTTCGTGACCTCCTCGTCGGTGAGGTCGCGCACCTTCTGGTTCGGGTCGAGCTCGAGCGCACGAATGGTCTTCTGCGCCGTCGAGCGGCCGATGCCGTAGATGTAGGTCAGCCCAATTTCGAGCCGCTTCTGCGTTGGGAGGTTGACGCCGGCGATGCGTGCCAAGAGGTCTAGCCCTGCCTTTGCTTGTGCCGAGGGTTGGAGCAGATGACGATCGTGCGGCCGTGCCGCTTGATCACGCGGCAGCGCTCACACATAGGCTTGACGGACGGACGGACTTTCATGGGACTCCGTTACTTCATTCGAAAGGTGATGCGACCGCGGGTGAGATCGTAAGGAGAGAGCTCGACCGTGACGCGGTCGCCGGGCAGGATGCGAATGTAGTGCTTGCGCATCTTTCCGGAGATACGGGCGAGGACGCTGTGGCCGTTGTCGAGTTGCACCCGAAACATCGTGCTGGGTAGCGCCTCGACCACCTCGCCTTCGATCTCGATCTTCTCTTCCTTGACTGCCACTCTCGTGCCCAGCCTCAACCTCGTACAGCCGATGCCTTTCAGTCGTTGGATGGAAACTGCGCCAGGGTCAGAATTCGTTCTGACGCCAACACCACTTCATGAACGGCGGCACAAACGCACAGCTCCGCGCCGCGGCCGGTCATCGTACCACAGCGTCTCTGGCACCAAACGCCAAAATCCGCTCGAACAGGGCGTTGCGTCAAACCTCGACGCTCCTCGCCAGTCCAACGCGCGGAGTGAGGATCCGAGGGCCCTCGGCGGTGATCGCAACGGTGTGCTCGAAGTGCGCCGACATGGATCCGTCGGCCGTTCGAATCGTCCAGCCGTCGTCCATCACCGCCACCTCGGAATCACCGGCCGTGATCATCGGCTCGATCGCGATCGTCATTCCTTCGGAGAGAAGCGGCCCGCGGCCCGGCTCGCCGAAGTTGGGGATATGCGGGTCCTCGTGGTAGTGCCGCCCGACCCCGTGGCCCACGAGGCTCCTCACGACGGAGAACCCGGCGCGCTCGACGACCATCTGGACCGCGTGCGAGAGGTCGCCGACTCGATTCCCGGCTACCGCCTCTGCGATGCCAGCTGCGAGGGCATTCTGTCCCGTGTCGAGCAGGCTCTGAGATTCGGGCGCGATCGCACCCACGCCGAACGTGTACGCGCTGTCCGCGATGTAGCCGTCCAGCGTGACGCCGACGTCCAGCGTGACGAGATCCCCTTCGGCTACGACGTAGCCGTCTGGGATACCGTGGACGACGACGTCGTTCGGAGAGATGCAGATCGCCTTGGGGTATCCCTTGTATCCCTCGGACGTCGGGATGCCGTCGCGCTCTCGAATGAACGCAGCTGCGGCACTGTCGAGCTCTTCCGTAGTTACTCCCGGCCCGAGCAGCGAACCGACGTGCGCGATGGTCTCGGCAACGAGCGCACCCGCGGCAGCGATCTTCTGGATCTCGCGTGCGCTCTTGCGGATGATCACCAGCGCGCTCCCACCTGCGCGAGCGAGTCCTCTATCGAAGCAGAGACGTCCCTGATCGCGCGATCGCCATCCACGACGATGAGCGTCCCTTCGGCGCGATAGCGGTCCACGACGGGCTCGGTCAGCTCGTGGTAGAGCCGGAGCCGATTCTGGATTCCATCCGGCGAGTCGTCCGCCCGACCTTCGGCAGCGGCTCTGGCGTGAAGTCGGGACGTCGCCACCTCGTCCGAGACCTGGAGAAGGATCACGGCGTCGAGCGGCTTTCCGATCTCCTCCAACATCGCGTCGAGGGCCTCGGCTTGGGGCACGGTCCGCGGGAACCCGTCGAGGACGAACCCCTCCTCATCCGCGAGCCGCTCGCGGATGAGATCTACCATGAGCTCATCGGGAACGAGGTCGCCGCGGACAAGAATCGGTTGCACGCGACGCCCAAGGTCGGTGCCCCGCGACACAGCCTCGCGAAGGATGTCGCCCGTCGCGATATGCGGCGTGGCATGCAGCGCGGCGATACCCTTCGCCTGGGTGCCCTTCCCTGACCCCTGGGGGCCCAAGATCAAGATCCTCATCGTATCGCGATGCCGTGGCGAGGCAAGCCTCGCCCCTACTTGAGGAAGCCCTCGTACGAACGCGCCATCATCTGCGACTCCATCTGCCGCATGGTGTCGAGCGCTACGCCGACGGCGATCAGGACCGAGGTGCCACCGAGAGCTCCCGCACTCGCCTGCGAGAAGCCGCCATACGCGATGAACAAGCTCGGGAGGATTGCGACGGTGGCCAAGAAGAGCGACCCCGGAAGCGTCAGGCGCGACAGGACCCGGTCCAGGTACTGAGCGGTCGGCGGGCCAGGACGAATGCCCGGAATGTACCCGCCGTACCGGCGCAGGTTGTCCGCCTGGTCGACCGGGTTGAACTGAACAGCAGTGTAGAAGTACGTGAAGATCACGATCATCACGCCTTCGATCAGCAGGTAGATCCAATCGCCAGGCTGGAAGTACTCGTTCACGAAGTCCTGGGTCACCGGAAAGTACTGCGCCATCGTCGGCGGGAAGGCGAGAATCGCCGCCGCGAAGATGATCGGGATGACGCCCGCCATGTTCACGCGCAGCGGGAGGTAGGTGGATCCACCCGTCGTCATACGGCGGCCAACCATCCGCTTCGCGTACTGGATCGGGATGCGCCGCTGCCCCTCCTGGACGAACACGACAGCCGCACAGATTCCGACGGCGATCAGTGGGAAGAAGAGCTTCTCCATCGGGCCGCCGTTCCACCAAGCGAGGATGCCGATGGGGGCGGCGACCAGAATGGAGGCGAAGATGAGGATGGAGATCCCGTTCCCGACACCGCGCTTCGTGATCAGCTCGCCCATCCACATGAGCAGGACCGTGCCCGCGGTAAGGGAGACGACGATGAGGACCATCTCGCCAGCGCCGGCGTCGAGTGCTCCCTGGTTACGGAACAGGAACGCGTAGCCGGTTGCCTGCGCCGCGGCCAGGACGACGGTTAAATAGCGCGTGTACTGCGTGATCTTCGCGTAGCCGGCCTCGCCCTCTTTCTGCAACTCGGCGAGCCGCGGGATGACGACCGTCATCAGCTGGACGATGATCGACGCCGTGACGTACGGCATGATCCCGAGCGCGAAGAGGGAGAACTGCGAGAGCGCGCCTCCCGAGAAGAGGTTGAGCAGACCGAGGATCGTGTCGCCGCGACCCGAGAAGTAGTCCTCGATCGTCTGCGAGTTGACTCCGGGCGCCGGAATCCACGAGCCGAGCCGGTAGATCGCCAGGATCATGGCCGTGAAGAGGACACGCTCCCGGAGTTCCGGCACCCGCCATGCGTTCGCGAGCCAGGAGAACATCTACTTGAGCGCAAGACCAGAATCCGCGAGTGCGGATTCTGGTCGCGCGAAAATCCCTGAAGGCGTCCGCTCCGCGGCCGCGGTGTCGGTGGTCTTCGTGATCGATTCTTCGAGCGCAAGACCAGAATCCGCGAGTGCGGACTCTGGTCGCGCGAAAATCCCGGAAGGCCTCCGCTCCGCGGCCGCGGTGTCTGTGGTCGTCATGAACCGCTCTCCGGGGTCTCTGCCTCTGCCTCCTCGGGCTCGCCTTCAACCTCAGCCTCCGGCTCTGCGGCGACCTCGGGCTCTTCGACGACCGGGACAGAGGCCTTCTTGTGTCTCTTCCTCTTCCTCTCGACCGGCTCGCGAAGCCGAACCACGGTGCCACCGGCCGCTTCGATCTTCTCGACTGCGGACTTCGAGAACGAATGGGCGGTCACCGAGAGCTTCTTCGTCAGCTCGCCTTCTCCGAGAACCTTGACGTCCACCGAGAGCTTGCGCACGAGCCCGGCGGCTTTGAGCGCCTCGAGCGTGACCTCGGCTCCGGCCTCGAAGCGCTGTTCGAGATCAGCAACGTTGACCGGCTGGTTGTAGGTACGGAACGGGCCGATCGGCATCGCGTCCGCAGACGTATTCCCGCGCAACTTCCCGACGCGCATGTCAATAGGCATCTGGCCGCCTTCGAAGCCGGCCGGCATCTTCTTCGAGCCTGAGCGGGACTTCTGACCCTTGATGCCGCGGCCGGAATACCGCCCTTTGCCGGACCCGAGACCGCGCCCGACGCGCTTGCGGTCCTTGCGCGCCTGGGCGGGTTTCAAGTTGGAGAGATTCAGCTCGTCGCTCATCGCTTCCTACTTCCCGTCGATCCGAACGAGGTGCCGAACCTGCCGCAGCATGCCCTGGAGTTGCGGGGAGTCCTTGTGCTCGGCGCTGCGGCCGATCTTGCCGAGGCCGAGGGCGCGCAGGGTACCGCGATGGCGGTCGGACTGACCGATCCCGCTGCGCACCTGAGTGATCTTGAAAGAGCTCACCCTGCGGTCTCCTTCTCCTCTGCCAGAGCCTCGTCAGCATCGTCGTGCGGCGCGGACTCTGCGGCTGCGGCCTCCTGGGCCGCAGCGAGACGCGCGGCTCGCGCGGCGCTCGACACGGGCAGAACCTCCGCGATCGTCTTGCCGCGGAGTTGAGCGACGTCCTCGGGGCGGACGAGCCGGCGCAGGCCGTTCACGGTCGCGCGGGTCATGTTGATAGGCGTGGTCGTCCCAATGCTCTTCGAGAGCACGTCGCGGATTCCGGCGAGCTCGAGAACGGCGCGAACGCCACCACCGGCGATCACGCCCGTACCCTCGCTCGCGGGGCGCAGAACGACGCGCGCGGCGTCGAACCGCCCCACGATCTCGTGCGTGATCGTCTGGCCGTGCTTCGGCACGGTAAAGAGGTTCTTCCTGGCGTCCTCGACGGCCTTCGAGATCGCCAACGGGACCTCGCGTGCCTTCCCGTAGCCCAGGCCGACGCGATCCACCTCGTCGCCGACGACGACGAGCGCTGTGAAAGAGAACCGCCTGCCGCCCTTGACGACCTTGGCGACCCGGTTGATCTCGATGACCCGCTCCTTGAGCTCGCGGGACTCGTTTCCATGGGTCGTGCTCAAAACTGGAGTCCTCCCTCTCGCGCGCCCTCGGCGAGCGCCTTGACGCGTCCGTGGAACAGATACCCGCCGCGGTCGAACACGCAACGCTCGATCCCGGCCGACTTTGCAGCCGTGGCCAGCGCCTTGCCGACCGCGGTCGCCTGCTCGGCTTTCGAGCCAGACATCTTGCCGATCGACGTCCAGCCCGCCGAGGCGAGCGTGCGCGCGGTCTCGTCGTCGACAAGCTGCGCGAAGATCCCGCGGTTCGAGCGGAAGACCACGAGGCGCGGTCGCTCAGCCGTCCCGGAAACCTTGCTGCGAACGCGACGGTGGCGTCGCATGCGCGCCTCACGCCTCGTGAGAGTGCTCATGCTCGCTTTCCGACCTTCCTGCGAACGAGCTCGTCGCGATAGCGGATGCCTTTGCCCTTGTAAGGCTCGGGCGGGCGCACCTTGCGAACCTCGGCGGCCGTCTGTCCGACCATCTGCTTGTCGATCCCCTTGACGACGATCTGCGTCGGGATGGGGACGTCGAACGAGATGCCGGCGCGCGGCTTGATGAGGACCGTGTGCGAGTAGCCGACCGCGAGCTCGAGGTCGGACCCTTTGAGCTGGGCGCGATAGCCGACGCCCTGGATCTCTAGGTGCTTCTCGTAGCCGCTCGTGACACCCTCGACCATGTTTGCGATGAGGGTGCGAGTGAGCCCGTGAAGCGCACGGTCCTCTCCGCGCTCGGTCGGCCTCGTGACGAGGATCTCCGCCTCAATCTGCTCGACCTGCATACGAGCTGGGACGACCTGGCTCAGCTCGCCCAGTGGCCCGGTGACCTGAACCGCGCCGGGCGAAATCGCCACCTTCACGCCAGCGGGGACTTCGATGGGTTTGCGACCGATCCGCGACATCGCTACCAGACGAAAGCGATGACCTCACCGCCGACGCCGCGCTCGGCGGCCTGGCGGTTGGTGATCACTCCGGTCGACGTGGACATGATTGCGGTGCCGAGCCCGCCGAGCACGCGAGGGAGCCGATCCTTACCGGCGTAGATACGCCGACCCGGCTTGGAGACTCGCTTGAGGTCGGTGATCACGCGGCGGCGATCTCGCGCGAACTTCAGCTCGACGACGAGCATGCGGTACGGAAGCGGCTGACCTTTGCCGTCCGTCGCATCCACGACGCGGTAGTCCTTGATATAGCCCTCGTCCTTGAGGATGCGAGCGATCTCCTCCTTGATCTGGGAGGTCGGCATCGACGCGGAGTCGTGCAGCGCGCGATTCGCGTTGCGGATGCGGGTCAGCATGTCAGCGATGGGGTCCGTGAGCACGTTCTTCCTCCCTACCAGCTCGACTTCGTCATCCCGGGGATCGCGCCCTGATGCGCGAGCTCGCGCAAGCAGATTCGACACACGCCGAACTTGCGATAGACCGCGCGCGGGCGGCCGCACCGGTTGCAGCGCGTGTAGGCCCGCACTTCGTACTTGGACTTCCGCTGCTGCTTGGCGATGAGCGACTTCTTGGCCATGTGGCTAGTGCTCCTTCAAGTGTTCTTGCCCTACCTCTGGCGCGCGAAAAGCAAGCGAGGCTAGGACGCAGGGAGCGCCCATACCAGAAGGTATGGGCGCGACTGAGGACGACGCATGGCGCAGCTTTGCAGCCTCCAGACGTGGGGGTGAGAGCGCTTGAAGGAGCACTATTGTTCCCTTCTCGAGGCGGCGAACGGCAAGCCCAGGGCGCCCAGCAGAGCGCGACCGTGCTCGTCCGATTTCGCCGACGTGGTGATCGCGATGTCGAGCCCGCGGATCGCCGGAACCTTGTCGTAGTCGACCTCGGGAAAGATGATCTGCTCCCGGATCCCGATCGAGTAGTTGCCTCGTCCGTCGAACGAACCGGGATCGAGCCCTCGGAAGTCGCGGATGCGTGGAAGAGCGATCGATGCGAGCCGGTCGAGGAACTCGTACATGCGCGCCCCGCGCAGCGTCACGCGGGCGCCGACGGGCATTCCCTCGCGTAGCTTGAAGCTCGCGATCGACTTGGTCGCGCGCCGTACTTGCGCGCGCTGTCCGGAGATGGTCGTGAGCTCGTCGATCGCCGCGTCGAGTGCTTTCGCGTCGATCTTGGCCTCGCCGACGCCCATGTTCAGAGTGATCTTCGTGACTCGGGGAACCTGCATGACGGAGGACACGCCGAGCTCCTCGTGGAGCCGTGGCCGAATCTCGCTCTCGTACCGCTGCTTGAGCCGCGGCGCGTACGTCTCTGCTGTCGGCGCAGCGGTCATCATTTGTCGATCTCCTGGCCGCAGCCTTGACGCTTGCAGACGCGCACGCGCACGATCTCGCCCTTGATCTCCTTCTCGGCCATCGCCACCCTGGTCGGATTGCCGCAGACAGGGCAGACGACCATGACGTTCGACACCGACACGGCGGCGGCCTTGTCGAGGATGCCGCCAGGCACCACCTGCGCGCCGCCCATGCGCGAGGAATCCCGAATGGGGCGTGGACGGGTGTGTCGCTTCTGGACGTTGAGGTTCTCGACGATGACCCGTCGCTCGGAAGGGCGTGCTTCAAGCACCCGGCCCCGCTTCCCGCGGTCCTTGCCGGTAATCATCTGCACCAAGTCGCCCTTCTTCACCTTCATCTTCGTGGCCAACTACAACACCTCCGGCGCGAGGCTGACGATCTTCATGAAGTTCTTCTCGCGAAGCTCGCGCGCGACGGGCCCGAAAATGCGCGTCCCGCGCGGGTTGGATTGTGGGTCGATGAGGACGGCGGCGTTCTCGTCGAAACCGATGAGCGTGCCGTCGTCCCGGCTGTAGGGCTTCTTCGTCCGAACGACGACCGCCCGCACGACTTCGCCCTTCTTGACCGCGCCCTGGGGCGTGGCCGTCTTCACCGTAGCAATGATCACGTCGCCGACCCGCGCATAGCGCCGGTGCGAGCCACCGAGCACGCGAATACACAGGATCTCACGCGCCCCTGTGTTGTCCGCGACTCGTAGTCGTGATTCTTGCTGGATCACTTCGCAGCCTCCACGATCTCCTGGAGTCGCCAGCGCTTCATCTTTGAGAGGGGCCTCGTCTCGACGATGCGGACGATGTCGCCCACCTTGGCCTGGTTCTCCTCGTCGTGGGCGTGGAACCTCGTGCTCCGCTTGATCACCTTCTTGTACCTCGGGTGCGCCTTGGCGACGTCAACGCGGACGACGATCGTCTTGTCGGCGCTCGCGGACACGACCCTCCCCTGGCGCTCCTGGCGGCGACCGCGCGCGTGTTCCGGCTTCGGCAGGCGCGTAATCGAGCTGCGCTCGGCCGGCTTCTCGCGCTTCGTCTTCGTCCGCTGGGGACGAAGCGAGCGTGGCAGCCGCTTCTTCTTCTTGCGTGCGGGAGCTACCTCGGCGCTGGCGGACTCAGCGGCGGCGGATTCGTCCGCGGCGGCGGCAGGCTCGATCGCAGGCTCTTCGGCTTCGGCAACCGGCTCTGCGTCTGCAGCGATCTGCTCCACTTCAGGCGTCGCGACGAGCTCGGGCTCACCCTCGACCTCTGCCTCCGGCTCGTCCGTCTCGGCGACCGGCTCGGCTTCCGCGGCCATCGGCTCTGCCTCAGGCTCGTCGCCAGCCTCTTCGGCGGGCCCGGGCTCGGCTTCCGCCTCGGGCTCGGTCGCCTCGACCGCGTTCTCGGTCTCTTTGGCCTCTTCGGTCTCGTTCACGTTCTCGCTCTCGTCAGGCATGTGTCTTTCCTCGTTCACGCTCGTTCTGGACGGTCAGGATGCGGGCGATCTCTCGCTTGGCGTGCCGCAGGCGGGCGCTGTTCTCGAGCACGCCGGTGGCGGTCTGAAAATGGAGGTTGAAAAGCTCCTGCCGGGTCTCGGCCATCTTGCGGAGTAGCTCGTCGTCGGTCAGGGCTCGCAGCTCTCTAGCTCTCAAAGAGATCCGCCTCCCGTCTCACGAACTTCGTCTTGAGCGGCAGCTTCTGCCCGGCCAGGCGAAGCGCTTCCTTCGCGAGCGGCTCGGGGACACCGGCGAGCTCGAACATCACGCGGCCCGGCTTGACCACCGCAACCCAGCCTTCGGGCGAGCCCTTGCCCGAGCCCATTCGCGTCTCCGCGGGCTTCTTGGTCACCGGCTTGTCCGGGAAGAGATTGATCCAGACCTTCCCCGTCCTGCGAATCTTTCGCGTCGCCGCGATTCGGGCAGCCTCGATCTGGCGGTTCGTGACCCAGCCCGTCTCGAGTGCCTTGAGCCCGAAGTCGCCGAACTGAACCGTGGTCTGACCCTTTGCGGTGCCCCGCCGACGACCGCGATGGTGTCGCCGGAACTTCGTCTTGCGTGGCATCAGCATCAGCTGTCTGCCTCTGTTTCGGCGGTCGGCTCCGGTACTCCGTCGAGTTGCGCCTCAGTCGTCCCGGTAGGTGTCTCCGGCGTGACATCGACCTGGACTCCAGCCTCGGTCGCTGGGGCTTCCGCCTCGGGCGCGGCTGGCCCGGCGCTCGCGTCGGTGCGGGGGCGCTGGCCCGGTCGGCCGCCGGCAGGGCGCGCTCCGCGCTTCTTGCGCGGCGCGAGGCCGAGACCTTCGCGGTCGACTGAGCGACCGCGACCCTCTCTCGATGCGCCGAGGCCTTCGGACGAGGAGCCGCGCCTACGCCGAGCCTGATCCTGGTCACCGAGTCGCCCGTCGCGAGCACCTGGGGCCTCGTAACCCTCGGGCATGATCTCACCCTTGTTGACCCAGACCTTGACGCCGATCTTGCCGAAGGTCGTAGTCGCCTCGGCCTGGCCGTAATCGATGTCCGCGCGAATCGTGTGCAGCGGCACACGACCCTCGGAGTACATCTCGCGCCGGCTCATCTCGCCGCCGCCGAGCCGCCCTGCAGCCTTGATCTTGATGCCCTGAGCACCGGAGCGCATCGCGGACGCGAGCGAGCGCTTCATGGCGCGCCGGAAGCTCACGCGGTTCTCGAGCTGCTCGGCGATCGACTGCGCGACGAGCTTCGCGTCGAGCTCGGGGCGCTTGATCTCGTTGATGTTGACGTGGACATTCTTCTTCGTAATCGCGTGGAGCTCACGACGAAGTGCATCCACCTCGACGCCCGACTTCCCGATGACGATCCCGGGGCGAGCGGTGTAGATGTCGATCGTGATCCGCTGCTTGTCCTTGCGGATCAGGATGTCGGAGAGCCCGGCGTGCGAGAGCTTCCCGAGGATGTGCTTGCGGATCTTGACGTCTTCGAGCATATAGTCCGCGAACTCGGCCTTGCCGGTCCACCAGTTCGACTTCCAGTCGTGGATGACGCCAACTCGGAACCCACCGGGATGCACTTTTTGGCCCATTACGCCACCGCCTCTTTCTTCCGTCGTCGCGTTGTCGCCTTGGGCTTCGACTCGCCGGACGCGACCTCGGGTGCCGCCTTCTCGGCTGTCGACGCAGCGCGGCGGCGCCTGGGGGCATTCGTCTCGGGCCGCTCGGCGAGCACGAGCGTCACGTGACACGTGCGCTTGCGAATCCGGTTGACGCGGCCCCGTGCACGAGGCTTCCAGCGCTTGAGGGTCGGCCCCTCGTCCGCGTAGGCCGCTGCCACGACGAGGTCGTCGCCGTCGAGCCCGTGGTTGGCTTCCGCGTTCGCGACGGCGGAACGAAGCACTCGCTCGATGTCCGTTGCCGCAGCACGCTGAGTGAAAGCGAGAATCGTGCGTGCTTCCGGAACGCTGCGCCCGCGAATGTGGTCGAGCACGAGTCGCGCCTTCCGCGCGGACGTGCGCACCCACTTCGCCTGCGCGCGCACCTTCATCGTGTCGTCTCCTGAAGCCGCCATCACTTCCTCTTGACCTGTGTCTGGCGATCGCCCGAGTGGCCGCGGAACGTTCGGGTGGGCGCGAACTCGCCGAGCTTGTGCCCGACCATCTGCTCGGTCACGAAGACCGGCACGTGCTTGCGGCCGTCATGAACCGCGATCGTGTGCCCGACCATGTCGGGGAAGATCGTCGAGGAGCGCGACCAGGTGCGAATCATCCGCTTCTCCCCGGTGGCGTTCATCGCCTCGATCCGGCTCAGCAGCCGGTCCTGGATAAAAGGCCCTTTCTTGGACGAGCGTGACACTTACCGTTTCCTCTCCTTGCCGCGGCGGCGGCCGCGGACGATCAGGTTGTCGGACTCCTTGTGCTTGCGGCGCGTGCGCTTGCCGAGTGTGGGCACACCCCACGGCGTGACCGGATGGCGTCCGCCCTTGCTCTTGCCCTCGCCGCCACCGTGCGGGTGGTCGACCGGGTTCATCGCCGAACCGCGCACCGTGGGGCGTTTCCCAAGCCAACGGCTGCGACCGGCCTTTCCGCTCGATTGATTCGCGTGATCCGTGTTCCCGACCTGCCCGACAGTCGCGCGGCAGGTAAGCAGCACGCGGCGCAACTCACCCGAAGGGAGCCGCAGCACGCCGTGCTCGCCGTCCTTGGCGACAAGCTGCACCGATGAGCCGGCCGAGCGCGCCATGCGGCCGCCCTGACCCGGCTTGAGCTCTACCGAGTGGACGAGCGTGCCGGTCGGGATGTTCGCGAGTGGAAGCGCATTCCCGGGCTTGATGTCCGCCTCGGGGCCGGATTCGACCATCGCGCCGACGCGAAGCCGTGCCGGAGCCAGGATGTAAGCCTTGGCGCCGTCCACGTAGTGAAGGAGCGCAATCCGGGCCGACCGGTTCGGGTCGTACTCGATCGCTGCGACCTTCGCAGGCACGCCGTCCTTCGTGCGCTTGAAGTCGATCGTCCGGAAGCGACGCTTGTGGCCGCCGCCTTGATGGCGCGTGGTGATCCGACCACGGTTGTTGCGACCGCCCTTTTTCGTCAGCGGCTCGAGGAGCGACTTCTCCGGCTCCGACTTCGTGATGTCGTCGAAACCGGACACCGTCATGAAGCGACGCCCCGGGCTCGTCGGCTTGTATTTCTTCAAGGCCATCAGACAGCCGCCCCTTCGAAGATCTCGATCTCGTGGCCTTCGTGAAGCTGCACGATCGCCTTCTTCCAGCCTGGGCGCCGGCCCTGGCTGGCTCCGCGTCGCTTGGGCTTCGACTGCACCTTGATGATGTTCACGGCCTGCACCTTGACCTCGAAGAGCTCCTCGACCGCCTGTCGGATCTGGGTCTTGTGCGCGTCCTCGTGCACCTTGAACGTGTACTTGCGATCGGTGATGAGGGAGTAGCTCTTCTCCGAGACCACGGGCGCCAGCAGGACCTGATTCGGATGAAGACTCATTGCGCTGCCTCCTCTACGGCCGCACCGGCGCGAGCCAGAACGAGCGGCAGCGCGGCTTCGCTGACGACCAACGAGCGCGCCCACAGCAGGAGGGCCACTTCGAGCTCACTCGGCGGGGTCACGAGGACCTTTTCGAGATTGCGAAAAGACTTGACGAGAACGTCTTCGCCCTCGGTGACGACGACCAGCGTAGGGCGATCGCCCCAGCCGGCGAGCAGACCGGCGGCCTTCCGGGTTGACGGTTCGTCGAAGCCGGAACTGTCCAGAATCGCGAGCGTCCCCTTCGTCGCGTGATCGCTCAGAGCGCCGCGCAGCGCCGCACGACGCGCCTTGCGATTGACCTTGACCTCGAAGTTGCTCATTCCGGGCAGGAACGCGACCCCTCCGCCTGTCCAGTGCGGTGCCCGGGTCGTCCCAGCGCGGGCGCGACCCGTGCCTTTCTGACGCCATGGCTTCGACCGGCCGCCCGCGACCAGACCGCGGGTCTTCGCGCCGCGTGTTCCGGCGCGTGCCGCGTTCAGCTCGGCGCGGACCGTCTCGTGGAGAAGATGCGGCTTGACGCCGACCGCGAAGACGGATGCCTCGAGCGAGACCTCCTGCTGCTTTGCTCCACCGAGCACCGGTGCCTTGGGAGACGAAGCCATCAGGCGCTCCGAATCTCCACGAGACCGCTGGCTGCACCGGGGACCGAGCCGCGGACGAGGAGGAGGTTGCGCTCGAGATCCACCTCGTGCACGACGAGCCCTGGCTGCGTGACGCGGGTGCCACCCATGCGGCCGGACATCTTCATCCCCTTGAAGACACGCGACGGATACGCAGACGCCCCGATCGAGCCCGGCTTGCGGACGTTGTGCGAGCCGTGAGATACCGGACCGCGGGTGAACCCGTGGCGCTTGATGGTGCCCTGAAACCCCTTGCCGATTGAGATGCCCGAGATCTTGATCTCGTCGCCAGGCTCAAACGCCTCGACCGTGACCGTCTCGCCGACAGCGAGGCCACTCTCGCCCCGCAGCTCGACGATATGGCGATACGGGCCGAAACCGGCCTTCTTGAGGTGCCCGATCTCGGCCTTCGAGAGCTTGCGCTCGGCAACCGCTTCGAACGCGAGCTGCACCGCGTCGTACCCGTCGGCGTCGGCCGTCTTGACCTGCACGACCGGGCACGGGCCCGCTTCGATCACGGTGACCGCAGTCATAACGCCCGAGTCCGGGTCGAAGACCTGGCTCATTCCGAGCTTCTTGCCGAGAATGCCCTTCATCTCACTCAGAGCTTGATCTCGATGTCGACACCCGCCGGAAGATCGAGCCGCATGAGCGAGTCGACCGTCTTCGGGGTGGGGCTGTGGATGTCGATCAGACGCTTGTGCGTGCGCACCTCGAAGTGCTCGCGCGAGTCCTTGTCCTTGAACGGGCTGCGGATCACGCAGTAGACGTTCTTCTCGGTGGGCAGCGGAACTGGCCCGGTGATCGTCGCACCGGTGCGCTGCGCCGTCTCCACGATCTGGGACGCCGAGCGGTCCACCTGTTGGTGGTCGTAGCCCTTGAGTCGGATGCGGATCTTCTGTTGCGCCATGTGCTGTATCGAAATGAGGAGAGGCGAGTCGCCTCGCCCCTATGCGACGATCTCCGTGACGACGCCGGCACCGACCGTGCGCCCGCCCTCGCGAATTGCGAAGCGGAGGCCCTGGTCCATGGCGATCGGCTGAATGAGGTTGATCTCCATGTTCGTGTTGTCACCCGGCATGACCATCTCCTGGCCCTCCGGCAACGCGATGGAGCCCGTTACATCCGTCGTGCGGAAGTAGAACTGCGGCCGGTAGCCGTTGAAGAACGGCGTGTGGCGCCCGCCCTCGTCCTTGGAGAGGACGTACACCTCGGCCTTGAAGTGCGTGTGCGGCGTAATCGAGCCCGGCTTCGCGAGCACCTGGCCACGCTCGACCTCCTCGCGCTTGATACCGCGAAGAAGCGCGCCTGCGTTGTCGCCGGCCTGCGCGTAGTCGAGCGTCTTCAGGAACATCTCGAGGCCGGTGACGACCGTCTTCGCCGTCTCCGGGTGGATGCCGACGATCTCGACTTCCTCGCCGACCTTCATCTGCCCCTGCTCGATGCGGCCGGTGACGACGGTGCCGCGACCGGTAATCGTGAACACGTCCTCGATCGGCATCAGGAACGGCTTGTCGATGTCGCGAACGGGCTCGGGGATGTACGAGTCGACCGCTGCCATCAGCTCGAGGATCTTGGGCGTCCACTCCGCATCACCCTCGAGCGCCTTCAGCGCCGAGACCTGAATGACCGGAATGTCGTCGCCGGGGAACTCGTACTTCGTAAGAAGCTCCCGGACCTCCAGCTCGACGAGCTCCAGCAGCTCGGGATCGTCGACCATGTCTGCCTTGTTCAGCGCGACCACGATCGAAGGAACCTCGACCTGGCGGGCAAGCAGGATGTGCTCGCGCGTCTGCGGCATGGGGCCGTCGGCGGCGGACACAACGAGAATCGCGCCGTCCATCTGCGCGGCGCCGGTGATCATGTTCTTGATGTAGTCGGCGTGCCCCGGGCAGTCGACGTGGGCGTAGTGCCGGTTCTCGGTCTCGTACTCGACGTGCGCGGTGTTGATCGTGATACCGCGCTGACGCTCTTCGGGCGCTTTGTCGATCGCGTCGAAGGAGGTCACCTCGGTGTTGGTGCCGGAATCGGCAAGAACCTTCGTAATCGCGGCTGTGAGCGTTGTCTTGCCGTGGTCGATGTGGCCGATCGTGCCGACGTTGACGTGTGGCTTGGTGCGCTCGAACTTCTGCTTGGCCATCTGTTCCTATCCCTCCGGGCTCGTCGTCTCTCGATTTACGCTGTCTTGTCGCCGGCTACGAGCGCCTCGGCGATCGTGGTCGGAACTTCCTCGTAGCGGTCGAACTGCATCGTGAACGTCGCACGGCCCTGGCTCATCGAGCGCAGGTCGGTCGCGTAGCCGAACATCTCCGCGAGCGGAACGCTCGCTCGGATCGACTGCGACCCACCGACCGGCTCGAGTTGCTCGACCCGGCCACGACGGCCACTCAGGTTACCAATGACGTCGCCGAGGTACTCGTCGGGTGTGACGACCTCGACGGCCATCACCGGCTCGAGCAATTTTGGCCTCGCTCGTTTCATGCCCTCCTTGAAGGCCATCGAGCCCGCGATCTTGAAGGCTCGCTCGCTCGAGTCGACCTCGTGGTAAGAGCCGTCAACGAGCTCGATCTTGACGTCGACGACGGGGTAGCCGGCCAGAACACCCGAGCTCATTGCCTCCGCGACGCCCTGGTTTACCGCCGGGATGTACTCCTTGGGGATCTTCCCGCCGACGATCCGGTCGACGAACTCGTAGCCCTCGCCCGGATTCGGGTAAAGGTGGATGAGTACGTCGCCGTACTGCCCCGAGCCGCCGGTCTGACGCACGAACCGGCCCTGGATCTTCTCCGCGGGCTTCGTGATGGTCTCGCGGTAGGCGACCTGCGGACGTCCGACGTTCCCCTCGACGCGGAACTCCCGTAGAAGGCGGTCGACGATGATCTCGAGGTGGAGCTCGCCCATCCCGGCGATGAGTGTCTGTCCCGTCTCCTCGTCCGACGTGACGCGGAAGGTCGGGTCCTCTTCGGTGAGCCGCTGCAACGCCTGGCTGAGCTTGTCCTGGTCGGCTTTCGTCTTCGGCTCGATCGCGACCGAGATCACCGGGTCGGGGAACGACATCCTCTCTAGCACGATCGGCGCCGAGCCGACGGCGATCGTGTCGCCCGTCGTCGTGAACTTCAGCCCGACGGCAGCCGCGATCTCGCCGGCACCGATCTCGTCGCGCTCCTCACGGTGATTGGCGTGCATCTGCAGGATGCGCCCGATCCGCTCGGTCTTGCCATTGGTCGTGTTGAGGACGCGGTCGCCGGCGCTGACCTGGCCGGAGTACACGCGAAAATACGTCAGCTTGCCCACGAAGGGGTCTGTCATCACCTTGAACGCCAGGGCGGCGAACGGGGCGTCGAGGTCGGCTGGACGAGTGGCCTCCTCGTCCTTCTTCGGATCGAGACCCACGACGGGCGGAACGTCCAGCGGGCTCGGCAGGTAATCGACGATCGCGTCGAGTAACGACTGCACGCCCTTGTTCTTGAAAGCCGAGCCGGCGAGAACAGGCGTGATCGTCCCTGCGAGTGTCCCCTTTCGTAGCGCGCGCCGGATCATCTCCGGCGTGACCGCGGTCTCGTCTTCGAGGTACGTCTCCATCAGCTCGTCGTCGAACTCGGCGACCCCGTCGATGAGCAGATGGTGACCCACCTCGGCCGCCGCGGCGAGATCGGCGGGAATGTCGTCGACGACGACGTCCGTTCCGAGGGGGTTCGTGTACGTCGTCGCCTTCATGTCGACGAGGTCGACGATTCCGACGAAGGTCTCCTCGTTGCCGATCGGCAGATGGATCGGCACCGGTTTCGCGCCGAGGCGGTCCCGCATCGACTGGACGGACGCATCGAAGTCCGCGCCTGTCCGATCCATCTTGTTGATGAACGCGATGCGCGGCACGGCGTAGCGGTCGGCCTGGCGCCAGACCGTCTCGGACTGCGGCTGAACTCCCGCGACGGAGTCGAAGACGGCAACCGCGCCGTCGAGAACTCGGAGGCTGCGCTCGACCTCGACGGTAAAGTCCACGTGCCCGGGTGTATCGATAATGTTGATGCGATGGTCGCGCCACTCCGCGGTCGTCGCCGCCGACGTAATGGTGATGCCGCGCTCCTGCTCCTGCTCCATCCAGTCCATCGTCGCCGCGCCCTCGTGCACCTCGCCCATCTTGTGGGTGCGCCCCGTGTAGTAGAGGATCCGCTCGGTCGTCGTGGTCTTGCCCGCGTCGATGTGCGCCATGATCCCGATGTTGCGGACGCGGTCCAGCCCGACCGGTGTCGCTACGGCGCTCATCTCTCGACTACCAGCGGTAGTGCGCGAAGGCCTTGTTGGCCTGCGCCATCCGGTAGATGTCGTCCTTCTTTTTGTAGGCGCCACCCTGCTGGTTCATCGCATCCATAAGCTCGCCGGCCAGCTTCTCCGGCATGCCCTTCTCGCGCCGATCGCGGGCGTTCTGCACGAGCCAGCGGAGCGCGAGAGTCCGCGCGCGGCGCTGTGGCACCTCGACCGGCACCTGGTAGTTCGCGCCACCCACTCGGCGCGATCGAACCTCGAGCACCGGCGTCACGCTCTTCACAGCCTGCTCGAGTACCTCGAGCTGCGGCTTGCCGGACTTCTCAGAGGCGAGCGCGAGAGCGTCGTACACGATCTGCTCCGAGAGGGACTTCTTGCCGTCGAGCATCAGCCGGTTGATCACCTGGGTGACGAGAACCGAGCCGAGAACGGCATCGGGCTCGAGCTGGCGGGGTTGGATCTCGGCGCGGCGCGTCAACTCGGTCCTACGCCTTCTTCGCCCCGTACTTCGAGCGGGCCTGGCGGCGCTCCGAAACGCCAGCCGAGTCGAGCCCACCGCGAATGACCTTGTAGCGGAAACCCGGGAGGTCTCGGACGCGGCCGCCGCGTACGAGCACGACCGAGTGCTCCTGCAAGTTGTGCCCCTCGCCTGGGATATAGGCGCCTACCTCCACGCCGTTCGTCAAGCGAACACGCGCAACCTTCCGGAGCGCCGAGTTCGGTTTCTTCGGCGTCGTGGTGTAGACGCGCGTGCACACGCCGCGCTTCTGCGGCGCCCCCCGGAGCGCCGGGGTCTTGGTCTTCGCCTTCGGGGTCTTCCTCCCCTTGCGAACAAGTTGGTTCACTGTGGGCACGCGCTGCTCCTACTACTGGTCGAATGCTTTCCTCAGACAGAAAGGAAGGCGGGCCTCAAGACCCGCCAACCGGGCCGCGAGATGGTAGCAGACAAGCCAGTTTGCGGCGGGTGGCAAGTCCCACTCATCTGGCGCCGTCGGTCAGCCGTAGCCAAAGCCCGTCTCCGCGAATACAGTAAGCGCAGGGGAGTGGTCGGATTGAGATGGTGACTGCGGTAATCGCCGCGGCTGCGGTCGCGGCAGTGCTCGTCATGGCGGTCGTTTTGGCCCGCTGGGCCGGCGCGCGCTCGCAGCGCCGGTTCGAGGCCGTCGTCGGCCAGCTCGACCTGCACATGGAGGCGATATCGCTGAATCTGCTACGCGCCGTCGAGCGGTCGGACGACTCACGCGAGCGGGGTCTGGGCGACCTTGGTCTTACTCTCGACCTTCGCCAGCTCCTCCAACGGCTCGCTGAGGAGGCTGCGACCCGGACGGGTGCGCAGGCCGCAACGGTACGCGTCCGTGGGCCAGCAGACATGCCTGCTATCGCATCGTTTGGCACGGGTGACGGCGCCGCGCTTCTCGAAGCCACCCTCGGCCCTCCCGACTCGAGGCCATTCCGGGCGTTGACGCTCAACTGGACCTACCCTCCCGCGCTCGAGGGAGAGGAGGTGGCATATCGATCGGGGCTCGTTGTCCCGATCGTCGAGGAAGGTGTCGAGACAGGAGCGCTCGCTGCGTACGCCCGTGGCGCCGCGGCGTTCCGGCCGGAGCACGCGCGTGCACTTCAAGCTCTCGCTGACGATGCTGCTACCGGTATCGCCAACGCGCGTCGGTTCGCCGAAGCCGAGCTTCGAGCCGTCACCGATGGGCTCACGGGAGTTCGCAACCGGCGCGGCTACGACGAAGAGCTCGACCGAGAGCTCGCCCGCGCGCGACGGACCGGTCGTCCGCTTTCGCTCCTCCTCCTCGACCTCGACAACTTCGCCGAGATCAACTCCCGTTTCGACTACCCGGGCGGCGATCTCGTGCTGCAGGAGTTCGCCGACCTGCTCGAGCGAGCCGCACGGGCGACGGACACGGTCTGTCGTCGAGGCGGCGAGGAGTTTGCGATCCTCCTTTCCGAGACAACGGGCGACGAGGCACGTCTGTTCTATGTACGTCTCCGCGACGAGGCGGCCGTGACCGGTTTCTCGAATGTCGGGCGTCTGACGTTCTCGGCCGGACTCGTCGAATGGCGCCCGAACGAGACGGTCGAGTCTCTCGACGCGCGCGCCTCCGCTGCGGTCAACCGGGCGAAGCGTGCTGGTAAGGATCGGCTCGAGGGCGACTGGCCGTAGCCTCGCAGACAGGACCGCGTCTCGCGGTCCTGTTGTTACGGACGCCGCGCCGAAGCCCAACGTGCGGCTTCGGGTTCGTGCAGCGATAGAAACGGCGCGTACGTCGACAGCGCTACCAGGCCGAGCTCGGGCAAACGGTCTCGCTCGCAGACGAGGCGGGCCTCAGCGGCTCTCTGCATGCGGATGGTCCACGCGGCGTAGGCATCTGCGCGGCGCTCGCTCCGCAAGGCATGAACGATCGCCGGTCGGGCAGCCTCGAACGGATATGCGCCGAGAGCTGCCGGTTCGTCGACCGCCTTGACAGTGAACACGCCCTCGGCCGTGCGTACCGTCAACCGCCGGCCCGTCGCGAGCTGGAACACGCTCTCCGGGGCGGACGTTGCGAGAGCGAGTCCTCTTCCCTCGGGAAGCCAACTCGGTGAGGGCGACGCGACGAGCCGACGCGCAAGAACGGGGGCGTAGGTCGCCCGAAAGCGCGCGATGTCCCCCAGCGACGGGCTGGACACCGCGAGCCGATCGAACACGTCGCGGGCTCTGAGCTCGTCACCGATGATCCCGCGCGCGACAGAGAGGCTCGCCCCTGCCTCGGCCAGCGCGGAGCGATACGCAGATGCACTTCCGCCGAACCGAGTTCCCACGATGCGGCCCTCGACGGCGAGAGCTTCCGACGGAGAGACGCGCGCTCGCTCACGCTCGATCGCACGCACGACGAGCGCGGTCAAGGCGAGCTCCCGATCTTTCGTCACTTTCGCGAGCGCTGCGATGCTCGCCGCGGCGAGCCGGCTCGAGCCGTACATGCAGCGCGTCCCCGAAGGGAGATCGAGCTGGCCAGTCTTCCGGTCGGCATCGAGTTCGCGCCCGAGAACACCTGGAGCGTCGCAGAGGCCCGGATCGCGCGCCCACAGCCAGACACACGCGGCATACGTCTTGTCTGGGTCGTTGGAGCGCTCGTTGCGCTGTGCCCAACCCCACGACCAGAGATGGGCGAGCTTGAGCTCACGTGCCACCTGCCGTACGGCCAGTGCTTGCCACTTCGCGACACTGAACCAGCGCGAGCGTGGAGCGAGACCTTCGCGCCCACCGACTCCGGGGCCTGTCTGAAAGCCGATCATGATCCCGATTCGCGACGGTGGAATCCCCAGCGCAAGGAGCCGCGCAGCCGACTTCCGATGGCGGACGCGGAGACGGCGGGAGCCGTCGACCGCGCCGTCGCGCCAAATCAGGTTCGCGTTCGCGTAGTTCTCGAGGACAAGGTCGGAGACCGCCGCGATCGACTTCCACCAGGCGGCCGCGTCACCGCCGGTGAAGGGGTCGCTCGAAACGAGGAGAGCAGGCCTGCCGCCTCGAGCTGACAGGCGGCTCACGAAGCGAAGAACATTTGCGCGGTAGCGCTCCGCCGTGGGGGTCAGTGGAGTCGGCAGCGACGCTCCCCAGAGCTCGTTGAGGGCGATCAGCGGCTGCTGGCATCCGGTCACGGAGACGGCATAGTCGAAGAGCGAGTCGGCGCGCTGCTCGATCAAGGCGGCGTCGGCGGGATCCGACGGTGTCCCGACGCGCCTGCGGAGGTACATGTCCCAGTGAACGGTCCCGGCGCCAGCCGCCCGAGCTTCGGCGGCAAGCTGAGGGCCACCCGTTGCGAGCACCACGCCCGGACGGGCGAAGCGCTCGCGCCAGAAGGAGACGGAGGAGTCCGCGAAGTCGAGCCAGACCGGCTGCGACTCCGGGAGGCCACAGGACAGGGCGGACGACGCGGCCGAGCCGGTCGACGGCGAGGCGAGGAGAGCAAGAACGGCGGCGACAGCCGCTACGAATCCCCTGCACATAGGCATCAGAGGTAGCAGAAAGACGTAAGGATTGGGTTCAGACCCCCAACGGAGTCAGCCGGGGTCTGGCCCAGCGGGCCAGACCCCGGCTGCGCCCTTACTCTTCCGCGGGCGGCTCGAGCCCGGCGGCCTCACCGTCGACATCGAGCGGGGGCCCGTCGTCGAGCGGGAGATCGATCGAGCCCAGACCGAAGCCGTCACCCTCGCCGATCTCCTCGAGAGCGGCAAGAAGCTCGGCTTCCGCCTCGGGGCGCGCGAACGTCACCGGAAGCGGCTCGGTCGGCTCAATCGTGATCTGCCGGTACTGCTTGAGGCCGGTTGCTGCCGGGATCAGCTTGCCGATGATCACGTTCTCCTTGAGCCCGTTCAGGTGGTCGACCTTACCCTCGATCGCAGCGTCGGTCAGGACCTTCGTCGTCTCCTGGAAGGAGGCCGCCGAGAGGAAGGACTCCGTCGCAAGCGACGCCTTCGTGATCCCGAGGATGATCGGCTCGAAGGTCGCCTGCTCCTTTTTCTCCTTCTTGGCGCGAGCGTTCTCGCGCTCGAGGACGACCCGGTCCACGAGTTGCCCCGGCAGTAGAGCAGTCTCACCGGCGCTCTCGACACGAACCTTCTTCAACATCTGTCGAACGATGAGCTCGATGTGCTTGTCGTGGATCTCGACACCCTGAGACTTGTAGACCTTCTGCACCTCACCGACGAGGTAGAGCTCGGTCGAAGTCGCCCCCTTGAGGAGGAGCAGGTCGGCCGGATTGAGAGAACCCTCGTTGAGCGGGTCTCCGGGTTCGACCATCTGTCCCTGGGCGACGATGAATCGCGTCCGGCGCGGGAAGCTGTACTCCTTGGGGTCGGGGAGCTCGCCGCTCGCGTCGAGCGAGGTCGGCGTAATCGTCAACTTGATCGTGCGATCCGCCGCCTCGATGTCGATCTTGCCAGCGATATCCGCCATCGTCCCGGCACCTTTGGGGCTCCGAGCCTCGAAGATCTCGACGACGCGCGGAAGGCCGTGCGTGATGTCCGCACCGGCGACACCGCCCGTGTGGAACGTCCGCATGGTCAGCTGCGTCCCGGGCTCGCCGATCGACTGCGCGGCGATGATCCCGACCGCATCTCCGATCTCGGTCATGCCGCCCGTCGCCAGGAACGCTCCGTAGCAACGCCGGCACAGCCCGTACTCGCTCCGGCACTTGAGCACCGAGCGAACGGGCACGGTCGCCGTCTCGGCGTATTCCCCGAACTCCTCGACGAGAAGCCGCAGGGCGGCCATTGTGATCTCTTCGCCTTTCGCGACGATCACGATCTTGCCGGGCTTGCCGTCCTTGATCGGCTTGCGAATGTCGAACGCGGCGACGCGGCCGGCGACGCTCTTGTTGGGTACGTCGTCGAGGATGAGCGCAAGTGAGATGTGATCGTCGGTCCCGCAGTCCTGCTCGCGCACGATGACGTCCTGGGAGACGTCGACGAGACGCCGGGTGAGGTACCCCGAGTCCGCGGTTCGAAGCGCCGTGTCGGCGAGGCCCTTCCGCGCACCGTGGGTGGAGATGAAGTACTCGAGGACCGTGAGGCCCTCCATGAAATTGGCCTTGATCGGTCGCGAGATGATCTCGCCCTTCGGATCGGCCATGAGCCCGCGCATGCCGGCGAGCTGGCGAATCTGGTTGAAAGAGCCTCGCGCACCCGAGTTGGCCATCATGTAGATCGGGTTCGTCTCCTCGAGGTTCGCCATCATCCGATCTGCGACCTCGTCGGTCGCCTGGGTCCAGATGGCGATGACGCGCTCGTCGCGCTCTTCCTCCGTCATCAGGCCTCGGTCGTACTCGCGGCCGACTTTCGCGATCTCCGCCTCGTACCGGAGGAGAATCTCCTCCTTGTCAGGCGGGATAACGATGTCGTTCTTCGAGATCGTGATCCCGGCGCGGGTAGCGAAGCGGAACGTCAACGTCTTGATCGCGTCGAGGGCCGACGCGATCGTGTTCGGCCCGTAGAGCTCGACGAGTTCGCCGATGAACGCGTCCAGCTCGCGCTTCGTGAGCGTCTTGTTCAAAAACGGATGATCGTCGAACTTGCCGCCGGTGGCCTCGTCGAGCGCACGCTCGACCTCCGCGTTGAAGATGACGCGGCCCGGCGTCGTCATCAGCCGATCGCCGTTCCACTCGTACTCGATCGGATCTTGGTAGGCGACCGAGCCCGCATCGACCGCGAACTCCACGTCCACTTCGGTGCGGAAGCGCGCGAGTCCCTTCTTGCCGAGCTTCTTGGCCATGTCTGCCGCAGCGGTCGAGACCAGATCGTGTTGGCAGTACGTGAGGAAGTAGGCCCCGAGCACCATGTCCTGGTTCGGGGTTGCGAGCGGCCTGCCGCTCGCAGGCGAGAGGATGTTGTTGGAAGAGAGCATCAGCACGCGGGCCTCCGCCTGCGCCTCGGCGGAAAGCGGGAGATGCACGGCCATCTGGTCGCCGTCGAAGTCGGCATTGAACGCCTGGCAGACCATGGGATGAACCTGGATTGCCTTGCCCTCGACCAGCACCGGCTCGAACGCCTGGATCCCGAGGCGATGCAGCGTCGGAGCACGGTTCAACAACACCGGGTGCTCGGCGATGACCTCCTCGAGGACGTCCCACACTTCGGGGATCATCGACTCGACCATCTTCTTGGCCGCCTTGATGTTCTGGACGGCCTTGCGCTCCACGAGGCGGCTCATGATGAACGGCTTGAAGAGCTCGAGGGCCATGAGCTTCGGTAGCCCACACTGGTGAAGCTTCAGATTGGGGCCGGCGACGATCACGGAGCGCCCGGAGTAGTCAACGCGCTTCCCGAGTAGGTTCTGCCGGAAGCGGCCCTGCTTGCCCTTCAGCATGTCCGAGAGCGACTTGAGCGGGCGATTGCCCGGTCCGGTAACCGCACGGCCACGGCGACCGTTGTCGAACAGTGCATCGACGGCCTCCTGGAGCATCCGCTTCTCGTTGTTGACGATGATCTCGGGCGCGCCCAGGTCCAGCAGCCGCTTCAGGCGGTTGTTCCTGTTGATGACGCGGCGATAGAGATCGTTGAGGTCGCTCGTGGCGAAACGCCCACCGTCGAGCTGGACCATCGGGCGAAGCTCCGGCGGAATGACTGGAACCGCCTCCAGGATCATCCACTCGGGCTTGTTGCCCGACTTGATGAAGGCCTCGACGACCTTGAGTCGCTTGATGCCGCGCTGCTGCTTCTGGCCCTTGGACGTCTTGATGATGTCGCGCAACGAGAGCGACTCCGCGTCGAGGTCGAGGTCGCGAAGCAAGTCGCGTATCGCCTCAGCACCCATTCCGCCCCGGAAGTACACCCCGAACCCATACGGCGAGCCAAAACGATCCTTGAGCTCGCGGAAGATCTGCTCGTCGCCGACGATCATCTTCGGCTCGAGCTCCTTGAAGAGGAGCCACGTCTGCTCGAGCCTCCGGACCGCGTCGACCGAGGCCTCGCGCGTGTCCTCGCGCCGGAGATCCATGTCCGCGACCATCTCGCGGACCTTCAAGGCCCACTGCGCCACTGCGTCGAGGTCTTCCTTGCGGGTGCCCTCGACGAGGCAGAGGTCGTAGGCGAGCTCGCGCAGGGCGGCCGTGTCCGCGTCGGGGTCGACGACGGCGAGCACTTGAGCGAGAAGACCGTTGCCGACTTCTCGTGCCCGGTCGAGATTCTTGCGATCGACCTCGGCGACGAGCGCCGCGTCGTCCTCAGTCAGCTCTGCCCCGGTGAGGAGGCCCTCCTGGAGCCGCTTCAAATGCTTCGTAATCGCGCCCTTCTTCGACCCTGTCGCCTTGTCGAGCTCGACCCGGAGTGGCGCCAGTGCCGCCACGATCTGGCCTGCCGCCGCAGCAACCGCCTCGACCTCACGCGGAGCGAGGCGGCGGTCGTCACGGGTGGCCGTTTGGCGAACGAGCTCCCGAACCTTCCGCGGATCCTCGTTCGTGATCTTCTTGGCGAGCTCGACGAACACGCCGCTGCCGAGTGTGCGGATCTCCTCGAGAGACGGGAGCACCGCCTCCTCGGCCCAGTTGTTCAGGCCGCGGACCCAAAAGTCATCGTCCTCGTCGAAGTTGCGCTCCTTGCCTGCCGCGAAGAAGTCACGGCGTCGCGAGAACCGGTCGTCGAGTCCGGAGAGAGCCTCGTCACGGTCGAGGTAGATGCGCTCGCTCTCGCCCCCGACCTTGTCCTCGAGGTCGGCGAGATCGGCCTGACGCTTCTCGCGGTCGACCGCAGTCACGATCGAGGCGGCGAAGTAGAGCACCTTCTCGAGCTCGCGCGGTGCGATGTCGAGCAGGTAGCCGATCCGGCTGGGCACACCTTTGAAGAACCAGATGTGTGAGACCGGGGCGGCGAGATCGATGTGACCCATACGCTCACGTCGCACCTTCTGCCGTGTCACCTCGACGCCACAGCGCTCGCAGATGATCCCCTTGTAGCGAACGCGCTTGTACTTGCCGCAATAACACTCCCAGTCCTTCGTCGGACCGAAGATGCGCTCGCAGAAGAGGCCGTCACGCTCCGGCTTGAGCGTGCGGTAGTTGATCGTCTCCGGCTTCGTCACCTCGCCGGAGGACCAGTCGCGGATCTGCTTGCTCGATGCCAGACCGATCCGGATCGAGTCGAAGTCGTTGATATCGGGACCGCGTCTACTGGATTCCATCTAGGGCCTCGAACCTCTCTCTCAGTTCCGTGATTTGAGCTATCACTCTTCGATCTCGACGTCAGCGAGATCGACCTCGACGGGAGCTACTTCGCCCTCGACGCTTGGGAGCTCTTCGTCAGCCGCGAGCACGAGCTCGCCGCCCCCGTCAGCGTGCTCCTCGCCTTCCTCGACTTCCTCCGCGGTCGGCTGACGTACCGCCGCTCGTATGGAGCCGGGCGACAGATCGATGCCGAGCTCCTCGGCAGCCCGCAGGAGCTCGTCGTCCTCCTCGCGGACCTCGACTTCTCGGCCCTCGTCGGAGAGCACCTGGACGTCGAGCGAGAGGGACTGCATCTCCTTGAGCAGCACCTTGAACGACTCGGGGATCGACGGCTCGGCGATGTTCTCGCCCTTGACGATCGCCTCGTATGCCTTGACGCGCCCGATCGTGTCGTCGGACTTGATCGTGAGCATCTCCTGCAGCGTGTAAGCCGCGCCGTACGCCTCGAGTGCCCAGACCTCCATCTCGCCGAACCGCTGACCTCCGAACTGCGCCTTGCCGCCCAGGGGCTGCTGCGTAACGAGCGAGTAGGGACCGGTCGAGCGGGCGTGGATCTTGTCGTCGACGAGGTGGAGTAGCTTCAGGATGTACATGAAGCCGACCGTGACCTCCTGCGCAAACGGCTCGCCACTCTTCCCGTCGTAGAGCGCGACCTTGCCCGAGCAACGGTTGCCGCGAACCGCAGAGTTGTCGACTTTCATGTGGAACGCCGTCGGGCCTGCGATGCGAGCGAGCTCGACGAGCGCATCATCGACGTCTCCTTCGGTAGCTCCGTCGAAGACAGCGGTGGCGACGCAGCGCGGATCCGGCGCGTTGATCGGTGCCCTCGAGTTCACGGGATCGCCCTCCGGGAAGACGCCGTGTGCCGCGGCCCACCCGAGGTGGGTCTCGAGGATCTGACCGATGTTCATCCGGCTCGGCACACCGAGCGGGTTGAGCACGACGTCCACGGCGCGGCCGTCCTCGAGGAACGGCATGTCCTCGTCGGGGACGATCTTCGAGATGACGCCCTTGTTTCCGTGCCGCCCGGCAAGCTTGTCGCCCTCTGCGATCTTGCGCTTCTTGGCGACGAAAACGCGTACGAGCTCATTCACGCCCGGCGGAAGGTCGTCACCCGCTTCGCGGGAGAACGTCTTCACGCCGATGACCTTGCCGCCCTCACCGTGCGGAACCTTCAGCGACGTGTCGCGGACCTCGCGCGCCTTCTCCTTGAAGATCGCGCGGATGAGCTTCTCCTCGGCCGTCAACTCGGTCTCGCCCTTGGGCGTCACCTTGCCGACGAGTAGCTCGCCGGATGTGACTTCGGCTCCGATGCGGACGACTCCTCGTTCGTCGAGGTTCGCGAGCGATTCCTCTGAGCGATTCGGAATGTCGCGCGTGATCTCCTCGTCGCCGAGCTTGGTCGATCGGGCGTCGATCTCGTACTCGTGGATGTGGATCGAGCTGAGCACGTCGTCCTTGACGAGCCGCTCCGAGATCACGATCGCGTCCTCGAAGTTGAACCCCTCCCACGGCATGAAGGCAACGAGCAGGTTCGCTCCGAGCGCGAGCTCACCGCCGTCGGTGGAGCTTCCGTCGGCGAGCACCTCGCCCCTCTTCACCTTGTCGCCGAGCGTGACGACCGGCTTCTGATGGATGAGCGTGCCCTGGTTCGAGCGCATGAACTTCGTCATCGGGTATTCGTCCCGCGTTCCCTTGCCCTCGACGACGATCCACTCCGCGTCCACGTCCACGACGGCTCCGTCGTTCCGAGCGAGCACGACATCGCCCGTGTCCACGGCTGCACGAAACTCCAGGCCGGTGCCGACGATTGGCGCCTGCGGAATCATGAGTGGCACCGCCTGACGTTGCATGTTCGCGCCCATGAGCGCGCGGTTCGCATCGTTGTGCTCGAGGAAGGGGATGAGCGCTGTGGCGACCGAAACGATCTGCGCCGGTGAGACGTCCATGTACTCGACGTCCTTCGGTAGGACCATGACGGCCTCGCCCTCACGCGAGCGGCAGAGGACCTGGTCGTTGAGGAACTTGCCCGTCTTCGGATCGACCGGCTCAGAGGCCTGCGCGATCGTGAACTGACGCTCTTCGGCTGCGTCGAGATAGATGATCTCGTCCGTCACCTTGCCGCCCTTGGCAACCCGATACGGGGTCTGGATGAAGCCGAACTCCGACACCGTCGCGAACGACGCGAGAGAGCCGATGAGGCCGATGTTCGGACCTTCCGGAGTCTCGATCGGGCACATACGCCCGTAGTGCGTCGGATGCACGTCGCGGACCTCGATCGGCGCACGCTCCCGCGTGAGACCACCCGCGCCCAGCGCCGAGAGGCGCCGGCGGTGGGTAAGCCCTGCCAGCGTGTTCGTCTGATCCATGAACTGGGAGAGCTGGGAGGAGCCGAAGAACTCTTTCAGCGCAGCGACGACCGGCCGGATGTTGATGATCGTCTGAGGCGTGATCGTGTCGACGTCCTCAGTGGTCATCCGCTCGCGGACGACCCGCTCCATGCGATAGAGGCCGACACGAAATGCCTCCTGGATCAACTCGCCCGTCGTGCGTAACCGGCGGTTGCCGAAGTCCTCGTACTCGTCGAGCTCGCCGCGGATTGGATCACGCGACAGCTGGATTGCATCAGCCGCGAAATCCTTGGAGTCCTCGGGTACGCCCAGCTTGATGGGAAGATCGACGAGCCGGCGAACGAGCGCCAGAATGTCCTCGGTGGTCAGGACGCGAGTGTCCTCTGGCACCTGTACGCCCAGGCGTTGGTTCAGCTTGTAGCGGCCGACCTTCGTGAGGTCGTAGCGCTTGGAGTCGAAGAACAGCGATCGCAGGAGGTTCCGCGCGTTGTCGAGCGTCGGAGGCTCGCCCGGGCGCTGTTTCTTGAATACCTCGATGAGCGCCTCTTCCTCGCGCGTCGTCGTGTCCTTCTCGAGCGTGCTCGCGATGTAAGACGAGCCGCCGAAGAGCTCCAGGATCTTCTCGTTCGAGCTCGTGTCGAGCTGGAAACCGGTGGTCGGGTCCTCGGCCGGAAGCGCGCGCAGGAGCGTGGTGATCGGCAGCTTGCGCTTACGGTCGATGCGGGCGAAGACGAGGCCCTTCTTGTCGATCTCGACCTCGAGCCACGACCCACGCGACGGCATCAGGTTCGCCATGAAGACCTGCTTCGTGGCGTCCTTCGGCTCCATGAGATAGGCACCCGGACTGCGAACGAGCTGCGTGACGATCACGCGCTCGGTCCCGTTGATGATGAACGTTCCCCACGGAGTCATCATCGGGAAGTCGCCCATGAAGACCCGCTGTTCGCGGATCTCGCCGGTCTCCTTGTTGACGAATCGAACCGTGATCGAAAGGGGGACCTGGTACGTCAGATCCTTCTCGCGGCACTCCTGGATGGTGAACTGCGGGTCCCCGAACTCGTACTCGCCGAAGTCGACGGCGAGCGTCCCCGTGTAGTCCTCGATCGGCGAGATGTCGTCGATGGTCTCGCGAAGACCATCCTGGATGAACCAGCTGAAGGACACCTTCTGGATGTCGATGAGGTTGGGGAGGTCGAGGACATGCTTCAGGCGCGAAAAGCTCTTGCGCGCGCGCGGCGCGACAGCAACGCTGCTCAAGTGTGAAAGCCTCCCTTTAAATGCGTGCAGAGTTGGACGGGCGGAGCCTCGGCGGAACCTCGAAGGATAGCGCACGAGCACACCCCACCGCAACCGCCTTCGGAGCGGGTGGAGTGCTTCCCAAGAGGGTAGCGGACGGCGTCAAGTAGCCGCGGAAAGTGCGAGTCGCTTGCGCGTCGCACTTTCCGCGGACAGACCGACTACTTGAGCTCGACGGACGCTCCTGCTTCCTCGAGCTGCGCCTTGATCGACTCGGCCTCTTCCTTGGCGGCGCCCTCCTTGACGGCTCCGGGCGCGGCGTCGACGAGGTCCTTGGCCTCCTTGAGCCCGAGACCCGTCACCGCCCTGACGACCTTGATCACCTGGATCTTCTTGTCGCCGATGGCCGTGAGCACGACGTCGAAGGAATCCTTCTCCTCCTCCGCCGCAGCGCCATCAGCGCCCGCGGCCGGAGCCGCGGCAACGGCGACCGGAGCGGCGGCGGTGACCCCCCACTCCTCTTCGATCGAGTTCTTGAGCTCAACGAGCTCGAGCACGGTCATCTTGCCGAGCGTGTCGAGAACCTTCGATACATCAGTGGCCATTACTCCTCCTTCGTGGACGATTCCGCTGGCGCAGCGTCGTCCGGATCCGATTCCTGAGTGGTTTCAGCTGATTCGACCTCAACCTCGGCCTCCGCCGTTTGCTCGACTTCGGCGGCAGCGGGCTCCTCGACCTCGACTGCCGTGGCGGCCGCAGGCTCTACAACCTGTCCCTGCTCTTCGAGCTGCTCGATGCGGGCGTCGATCAATCCGTGCAGGCCGCGCAGAGGTGCGGAGACGAGCGCCAGGAGCTGCGTCAGCGGAGCGACGATCGCGCCGACGAGCTGGGCGCGGAGCACCTCGGTAGGTGGAAGCGTCGCTAGCCGGTCGACCTCGGCACCCGAGAGCGGCTTGCCCTCGAGCAACCCGCCCCGAAGTGTCAGGACGTTCGACTCCTTGGCGGTCGCGGCAAGCGCCTTGGCGACGGCTGCGGGATCGCCCGACGACTCGACGAACGCGATGGCTGTCGGGCCTTCGAGCATCACCAGCAGCGCGTCGGTCCCCGCTTGCTCGGCGGCACGTCGGGTGAGGGTGTTCTTGACGATTCGGAACCGAGCGCCGTGCTTGAGCAGCTCGTCCCGCAGCGCCTCGAGCTGCTTGTTCGTCAATCCGCGGTAGTCAGCGACGATCAGCGTCTCTGCGGCGCCGAGGTCCGCAGCGAGCTCCGAGACGATCCGTTCCTTATCCGTTTTCAGCACGTCATGTCCTCCTGAAACGACGAAACCCGCACGAAGCGGGTCACCGGGCCGAAAACTGGGGTTCGCGGCGGTATCCCCACCTCGGCTGGACCTCTGCCTCGCGGCTGCCAGCTGTCTCGGGCGGTTCGTCTGGGTAGCTACGAAACCTTAGCGATCTCCTTCGGTGGCTCTGCGCCGGCAGACTCGCCGGTGAGCTCATCGGCGATGTCGCGAGTGATCGTCGTATCCACGTGGATGCCTGGGCCCATCGTCGTCGTCAACGTGATCTTCGTGATGTAACGGCCCTTTGCGGCCGAAGGCTTGGCGCGCACGATCTCCTCGACGAGGGCGGCGTAGTTCTCCAGCAGCGCGCGCTCCTCGAAACTACGCCTCCCGATCGGGAGGTGCACGTTGCCGCCTCGGTCGGTTCGGTACTCGAGCTTGCCGGCCTTGGCATCGCCGACGGCCTTGGTGACGTCCATCGTGACCGTGCCGGTCTTCGGGTTCGGCATGAGCCCGCGCGGCCCGAGCACGCGACCGAGCTTTCCGACCACGCTCATCTGGTCGGGTGTCGCAATTGCGACGTCGAAGTCGAGGAAGCCTTCCTCGATCTTCGCCGCGAGATCTGCCGATCCCACGATGTCGGCGCCGGCGTCCTCGGCCTCGCGAGCCTTCTCGCCCTCGGCGAACACTGCCACGCGAACGTCCTTACCGATTCCGTGTGGAAGCATGATCGTGCCGCGGAGTTGCTGATCCGCGTGGCGGACGTTCAGGCCGAGCCGGAAGTGCGCTTCAACGGTCTCGTCGAACTTCGCGCCCTCGAGCTCCTTGAGGAGGCGGACGGCCGTGAGCGGCGTGTAGGCCTCCTCGCGATCGATCGCCTCCCGCGCCGCTCGATAGCGCTTGCCGTGCGCGCTCATAGGTCTGTCTCCACACCCATGCTGCGTGCGGTACCGGCGATGACCTTCATCGCCTCGTCGACATCGCGTGCATTCAGGTCGGGCATCTTCGCCTCGGCGATCGACCGGAGCTGCGCCTGCGTGAGCCGGCCGACCTTCGTTCGATTCGGCTCGCCGGAGCCCGAATCGAGCCCGAGCGCCTCCTTGATGAGGACGGCTGCCGGCGGCGTCTTGGTGATGAAGGTGAACGAGCGATCCTCGAAGACCGTGATCTCGACCGGAATGATGCGGCCGTTCTCGTGCGACGTCTGCGCGTTGTAGGCCTTGCAGAACTCCATGATGTTGACCCCGTGCTGGCCCAGCGCAGGGCCTACGGGAGGAGCAGGGTTCGCTTGGCCACCCGGGATCTGGAGCTTGATGAGTGTCAGAACTTTCTTGGCCATCAGTCGATCTTCTTCACCTGGTCGAAGCTGAGCTCCACTGGAACCTGGCGCTCGAAGATGTCCACGAGCACCTTGAGCTTCTGCTGGTCGGGATTGACGTCGACGATCTCGCCGTCGAAGTCGGAGAGCGGACCTGACGTTACCTTCACCGACTCACCGAGAGCGAACTCGACCGTCGCCTTCTGAGCCTGAGAGCCCGCGGGCACGCCGTGGTGGAGGATGCGGTCGACTTCGGGCTGGGAGAGCGGCACGGGCTTCGCACCTGCGCCAACGAAGCCGGTCACGCCGGGAGTGCCCTTGACCACAGTCCATGCCTCGTCGGACATGCTCATGTTCACGAGCACGTACCCGGGAAGCACGCGCTTCTCCGTCTGGACCTTTTGGCCATCTTTGGTCTCGATCACTTGCTCGGTCGGAATGACCACGCGGCGGAACGCGGGCTGCTGGTTCATCGACACGATGCGGTGCTCGAGGTTGGTCTTCACCTTGTTCTCGTGCCCGGAGTACGTATTGATCACAAACCATTGGAACATGTCTGAGGAGCTCCTAGAGAAGGACGCGGTCGACGATAGGTCGGATGATCTGATCGAGGCCCCACAGGTAAGTGCCAACGATCGCGCAAGCGATGATGACGACAATTACGCCCTGGAACGTCTGGCGCCGGCTCGGCCAGTCGGTCTTCTTGAGCTCGGCATAGGACTCGCGGATGAACTGGCCGCGCGGCTGCGTCGTCTTGCGTCCAGTTTGCTGCTTGACGGGCTGCTGAGAAGGCCTGGTCTGCGCCGCGCGGCCACGCCGCGAGCTCGCGGTAGCGTCGCCACCCGCATCACGGGCCGCGCGCCGCTGCCTTCGCGTCTCGCGCGCCAACTACCTGGTCTCCCGGTGCGGGGTGTGGCAACCGCACCAGCGGCAGTACTTCTTGAACTCGACCCGATCTGGGGAGTTCCGCTTGGACTTCTGAGTTTGATAGTTACGCCGCTTGCACTCGGTGCAGGCGAGCGTGATCGCGACTCGGACTCCGGTTGCCATTGTTCGTTTTCTCTCGTGATGTGGGACGGAAAAAGGGTTGTTCGAGTAGCGGCGGCAGGACTCGAACCTGCGACACGCGGATTATGATTCCGCTGCTCTAACCAACTGAGCTACGCCGCCGCGCGGGCAAGAGTGTAGCAAGGGTCGAAGTCGCATCCGCGCCACCTCGAGGTACGACCGACCGGCTTACTAGGATCGCCGCCGTGATCCGCATCCCTCCACAGCGCGGTGGCTGGCTCGAGGTCATCTGCGGCCCGATGTTCAGCGGCAAGAGCGAGGAGATGATTCGCCGGTTGCGCCGCGCGGAGATCGCGGGGCAGCGCGTCGTTATCTTCAAGCCACTGATCGACGACCGCTACGACTCAGCCGATGTCGTCAGCCACGCCGGCGCACGGATGCGGGCTGTCCCCGTGTCGTCGGTCGCCGAGGTTGTCGCGCATGTCGACGGTTTCGACGTGGTGGGTATCGACGAGGTGCAGTTCTTCGAGCCATCCATCGTCCCACACGCGCTCAAGCTCGCCGACCGCGGCGTGCGTGTCGTGGTCGCGGGCCTCGACCAGGACTTCCGCCGGCTGCCGTTCGGCCCGATGCCCGATCTGCTCTCGTACGCGGAGTTCGTGGACAAGCTTCAAGCCGTCTGCCATCGTTGTGGAGGCCCTGCGACGACGACGCAGCGTCTCGTCGACGGGAATCCGGCTCCGTACTCCGGCGAGACGGTTCTCGTCGGAGCCGCCGAGCAGTACGAAGCTCGTTGCCGCGGCTGTCACGAAGCCGGTGTGGGCGCCGCCCTCGCGGCCGCGTAGACCTCAGCGCCCGCGCACGGAACCGACAATCGAGCAGACCGCGTACGCCCCTGCCGCGACGAGCACGATCGTCCCGCCGGGCGGAAGATCCGCGTAGTAGGAAACCGTGAGGCCTACGAGCGACGAGCAGAGCCCGATCGCCATGGCCAGCGCGAGGGTCGAGCGCATGCTCCACGCGATGCGCTCGGCCGCGCTCACCGGGAGAACCATGAGCGCGGCGACGAGCAGGATCCCGACCACGCGCATCGACAGGGCGACGGTGACGGCCGCAAGGGCGGCAACGGCGATATTGAGCGCGCCGATCGGAACGCCGGCGACGCGGGCGCCCTCCTCGTCGATGACGATGCCGGCGAGCGGCCGGTAGAGCAGCCCGACGACCGCGAGCCCGACGGCGCCGAGCGCGGCGATGACGACGAAGTCGGAGCGCGTCACGGTCAGGATCGAGCCGAAGAGGTACTGGAAGAGATCGACGTTCAACGCGCCGGCTGCCGAGATGAGCACCACTCCGAGCGCGATTCCCGTATAGAAGACGAGCGCCAACGCTTGGTCGCCGGCCGTTCCACCACGCGAGCGGAGGAGCTCGATGGCGATGCCGCCGAGGATGGCCGCGACGAGCGCCGTCAGAACCGGGGCGACATCGAGCAGGATCCCGGCGGCGACCCCGGCAAAGGCGACGTGTCCGATCCCGTCGCCCGTGAGCGACTGTCGCCGCTGGACGAGGAAGAACCCGACTGCGGGCGCCAGGACTCCGACGACAGCACCCGCGCCGAGCGCCAGGCGCATGAACTCGGATTCAAGCATGGACGTGCGAGGGGTCATGCCAGACGCCCGGGAGATCGCTCGGCGGGCCGTCGAAGACGATCGAGCGCCTGACGAGGACGAGACGCTGTACGAAGCGTTCCACCGCCCCGAACTCGTGCGAGACGTAGACGATGGTCACGCCGAGATCCGAGTGCAAGCCGTCGAGGAGCGCGGCGAGTGAGTCTTGCGACTCCACGTCGACGCCCGTCGTGGGCTCGTCGAGGACGAGGAGCGACGGCTCGCCGGCGAGCGCCTTTGCGATGAAGGCCCGCTGCTGCATTCCACCGGAGAGAGTTCGCACCGGCAAGTCCGCGTACTCCTCGAGGCCCACGCGGGCTATCGCCTCGGCGGCCAGCTCGCGGTCGCGACGGCGGAGCGGCCCGATCAGCCCGCCCGCGGCGAGACGCCCGGCGGACACGACCTCACGCACGGTGGCCGGTGCATCACCGCCAAGCTCGGAGCGCTGCGCGAGGTAGCCGAGCGTCCTGCGACGAGAGAACCGGTGGGCCGGCTCGCCGTAGAGCAGTGCCCGTCCCTCCGAGGGGCGCTCGAGCCCGAGGAGGATCCGAACGAGCGTCGTCTTGCCTCCCCCGTTGGGCCCGGCAACAGCGACGAACTCGCCTTCGCCGAGCTTCAGGTCGACACCTTCGAGCACGCGCTGTCCCGGGCGGTAGCCGAACGAGACACTCTCGAGCTCGACGGCTAGCGGCATTCGAGCGCCCGTCGAAGCCCCGTGAGATTCGACCGCATCACGGAGAAGTAGTCCTCGCCGGCCGCCAACCGTTCCTGGCTCAACCCTTCGGCAGGGTCCAACACGTCGACCGTGGCGCCGGTCTCGCGTGCAACAGTCTCGACAAGCCTCTTGGAGATGAGTGGCTCCGAAAACACTGTGGTCGCACCGGAGTCTCGAACGTCGCCGATCAGCCGTTCGAGCTTCTTCGGGCTCGGCTCGGCCTCCGGCGACCGCCCCGCTAGAGGCAGCTCCTTCAATCCGTAGCGCTTGGCGAGGGTGGCGAATGCCGCATGAGACGTGACAAACGTTCGCCGCTCACACTTGGCGAGACCGACGCGGTATCGCTCATCGAGCGCTTCCAACTCGTCGGCGAGTCGACTCGCGGGAGCCGGTCGGCCAAGTGCTGCTCCGACACTTAGAGCGATGTCGGCAAAGCGCTTCGCGTCGAGCCACACATGCGGATCCGCACCGGCGGCGAGCACATCGAGCGACGCGTCGTCACGGGCCGCGACTGCTTCCTCGAGTGCAGGCTGGAAGCCTCCCCCTACGTAGACGACGAAGTGGGCGTCGCGAATCGCCGCAACGTCGCGCGGCGAGAGCTCGAGGTCGTGCGGCTCCGCCCCTGCAGGCGTGAGATTCACGACACGAAAGTCCGCACCGCCGATCCGCTCGGCCGCCCAGGCGAGCGGATAGAAACCGGTGACGACGACGCGTCGACTATCCGCGTCTTCCTTTCCACCACAGCCGGCGAGGCACGCCGTCAGGGTGAGAAGTGCCAGGACTCGCACGGCGCTCACCGTAGCACTTCTTTGAGAACGGGTATCATTATCGTTGATGCCCGTGGCCACTTGGACCGAGGGCGCCCTCCTGCGGCTACGTGAGTCGAGCGGGCGCAGCGGGAGCGCACGCCGAGCTGTCGTCGAGCTTCTCGGACGACAGGGGTGTTGCCTGTCGGCCCAGGAGGTTCATGAACACCTCCGCGCGGCTGGGCCGCGTGTGGGAATCGCAAGCGTCTATCGAGCACTGGAAGGCCTAGACGGGCTCGGACTCGTCCAACGCGTCGACCTCGGCGACGGCATCGCGCGCTTCGAGCCCGCGCATGCGGGAGGCGAGCACCACCACCATCTCGTCTGCGACGACTGCGGAAAGGTCGAGCCGTTCGAAGACCCGACACTCGAGGCAGCGATCGAGCGCGTCGCGGACGGACGCGGGTACGCGGTGGCGGCTCACGACGTCGTCCTTCGGGGTGCCTGCGAAGACTGCCGGCCGCACGACTAGCCGTCTCCCCCGCTTAGCCGCCCGACGTTGCTATCCCGTAGCGCTACGTCTACCTGACACGCCGGGCGAGCACGAGCGCGAAGTCGCCCGCGGCGTCCGTCCACCAGCGTTCAAGGCGGAGACCGGCCGAAGTGAGCTCAGCTTCGATGCCGGCGCGACGAAACTTCGAGCTCACCTCGATCCGCAAGAACTCCCCCTCGGCGAACGAGACGTCTACCTCGAGTAACGGCAGCGCGATCGTCTGTTGACGGAGCGAGCGAAGGCCGATGTCGACCCACTCGTGCGCGGCGTCCCATCGTGCTTCGAAAGCGAACGCCGCCTGGTCGAATCGCGAGCCGAGCTCACGGTTCAGGGCCGTCAACGCATTGCGGATGAACGTCTCGGTAAGACCTTCGGAGTCGTTGTAAGCGGCTTCGATGCGATCGGGAGACTTGACCAGGTCGATGCCCAACAAGAAACGGTCGTCGGGCTCGAGCGTCTCGGCCACCTCGCCCAAGAAGCGCTCCCGCCGCTCCGGAACGAGGTTGCCGATCGTGCTGCCGAGAAAGGCAAGGAGCCGGGGCGAGCCAGCGGGCACCGAGTTGAGGTGCCGCTCGAAGTTGCCCACTACGGCGTGCACGCCAATCCCCGGGTAGTGAGCGGCCACCGCCTCGGCGCTCGAGAGCAGGACCTCCCGACTGACGTCGAGCGGCGCGAACAGTGCGAGCGTTCCCTCCTTCCGAAGCGCGTCGAGCAGCAGCCTCGTCTTCTCCGACGTACCTGAACCAAGCTCGACCAGCGTGTCGGCGCCCGCGGCGGCGGCGATCTCGGCCGCGTGAGCCCGCAGGATCCCGCGCTCGCTCCGCGTCAGGTAGTACTCAGGCAGCCGCGTGATCCGGTCGAAGAGACGCGAACCGTGCTCGTCGTACAGCCACAGGGGGGAGATCTGCTTCGGCTGCTCCCGCAGGCTCCAGAACGTCTCGTCGAGGAGTCCCGAGCGGCGATCGGCGTCGTCGAGGAGAACGTCGACGCGGATCCTCGGCTCGGTCGCAAGCCGCTCAGGCATCGTGAGCGCACCTGAAGCCCGAGAAGATCTGTCGGCGCTGCGGCAGGTCCCAGTTACGAAACGTCGTGCGCGCCACGAGCGGATCGGTGGCCCAGGATCCGCCGCGGAGCACGCGGTACGCGTCGCCGAAGAACACCGCCGAATACTCGGCGTAGGGGAAGGCGCGGAAGCCGGGATAGGGGAGAAAGTGCGAGGACGTCCACTCCCACACGGCACCTGCGAGTTGCAGCGCGCCCCGACGGGCGGACGCCTCCCACTCGTGCTCGGTCGGGAGGCGCGCGCCTGCCCAACGAGCGAACGCGTCGGCCTCGTACCAGGACACGTGGCGCACGGGCTCGTCTGCCGGCAACGGCTCGCGGTGGCCCAGCCTCATGCGTGTCATGCCCTCTCCGGAACGCCCCCAGTGAAGCGGGAGCGTGACGGCCTCGGCCTGGCGCCAGGCCCAGCCGGTCGGAGTCCAGAGGCGCTCATCGTCATAGCCACCGTGCTGGACGAACTCGAGAAAGCGCGCATTCGTCACGGGTTCACCGTCGATACGGAACGACTGCAGCTCGAGCTCGTGCGCCTGACGTTCATTGTCGTAGGCCCACGGTTCGGTCGACGTGCCGACGGTGAAGGATCCTGCGGAAACGAATACATCGCCCTTCCCGTTCGCCGTAACTCCGTCCCGGTCGGGAAGAGGGTACGGCTCGTCGCGCAGCTGAAGCGTCTGCAGCATCGTCTCGGAGTGCTGGAGCTCGTGCTGCAGCACCATCCCGAACACGAAACCGTCCCTGCGTAGCGGATCGTCGCCGTCCAGCTCGACCCGGTCGAGCGTTTCGAGCACGCGCTCGCGCACATCGGCCGCGTACGCACGGGCGGCCGCCGGCTCGAGGATCGGGAGGCCCGCACGCTCGTCCCGAGCATGGCGAAACGCGTCATAGAGATCGTCGTGCGCCTCGGCGAGAGGCCCCACGCCGTCGAGCGTACGCAGCAGCCACAACTCCTCGAAGTACGCTATGTGGGCGTAGTCCCAGACGAGCGGCGACTGCAGTGGCGACACCTGCCGGCGCAGCTCCTCGTCGGAGAGCGGGGCAAGCAAGGCATCCGTTCCCAGCCGCGCCCGGTCGAGCTCGGCCGCAATCCGTGTCTTGGAGGCGAGATCACTCACAGCAAACGCTCGTTCAACGACCTCTCCGGTCACTGAGATGTGTCCGTGTACGTCGGTCGACCGCGGTTCGGAACCGGGCACTATAGCGCGAGAGGTGCGTACAGTTCTCCGCGCAGACGCCGAGCAAGCCTGGCGTCCCCTGAGCTGACAAGGAGTGTCTCATGACCACCATGACCGACCTCGAGGCCCCCGAAGTGCGCGACGTGCGCCGCCTCGCGGAGGATCTCGACATCCGCACGAAGGCGTTCATCGACGGCGAGTACGTTGACGCAGCGAGTGGCGAGACATTCGCGCGGATCAACCCCGCGACCGGGATAGAGATCACTCGTGTCGCAGCCTGCGACACGGAGGACGTGGACCGCGCCGTTAGCGGAGCCCGCGCGGCCTTCGAGTCCGGCGTGTGGCGGGACGCCGGCCCGAAGAAGCGCAAGAAGGTGCTTCTGCGCCTGGCAGCGCTCATGGACGAGCATGCAGATGAGCTCGCGCTGCTCGAAACGCTCGATATGGGCAAGCCCATCCGCGACGCACGGCGAGTCGATATCCCAAGCGCAGCCGAGTGCATCGCGTACTACGGCGAGGCGATCGACAAGGTATACGACGAGGTCGCCCCCACCTCCGAGTCGAGCGTGGTGATGATCCGCAGGGAACCGCTCGGCGTCGTCGGCGCAGTGGTGCCATGGAACTTCCCGACACTGATGGCCGCATGGAAGCTCGGCCCGGCGCTCGCGACCGGCAACAGCGTGATTCTGAAGCCCGCCGAACAATCACCATTGACCGCGATCCGGCTTGCCGAGCTCGGTGCGGAGGCAGGACTCCCGGCCGGCGTGCTCCAAGTTCTCCCGGGATTCGGTGAGACGGCCGGGCAGGCGCTCGGCCGACACATGGACGTCGACATGATCGCGTTCACCGGCTCGACCGAGGTCGGCAAGTACTTTCTCCGCTACTCCGGTGAGTCGAACATGAAGCGGCTCGCGCTCGAGTGCGGCGGCAAGTCGCCCTTTGTGGTCTTCCCCGACTGCGACGACCTCGACGCGGCTGCGGCGGCCGCAGCCTGGGGCGTCTTCTACAACCAGGGCGAGGTGTGCAACGCCGCGTCGCGCCTGGTCGTCCACGAGGATGTCAAGGACGCGCTGCTCGAGCGCATTGTCGGCGTCGCGGAACGCATCCGCCCCGGCGATCCGCTCGACCCGAAGACGAGAATGGGGGCAATCGTCGACGAGACCCAGCTCGATCGCGTTCTCGGGTATATCGACGCGGGTAAGGAGGAAGGAGCAACGCTCCATCTCGGAGGCTCGCGTGTACTCGAGGAAACAGGCGGCTACTTCGTGGAGCCTACGATCTTCGACACCGTCTCGAACGACATGCGGATCGCCCGCGAGGAGATCTTCGGGCCTGTGCTCTCGGCGATCACGTTCACCGACGAGGACGAGGCGATCCGGATCGCGAACGACACCGTCTACGGGCTGGCTGCCGCCGTTTGGACGAGCGACGTGAACCGAGCGCACCGGGCAGCACGCGCGATCCGTGCGGGCGTGGTGTGGGTGAACACGTTCGACGCAGGCGACATCTCGTCCCCGTTCGGCGGCTTCAAGCAGTCCGGCTTCGGGCGCGACAAATCACTTCACGCGATGGAGAAGTTCACGGACCGCAAGGCCATCTGGATCCAGCTGAAGTAGGGGAGGACGCCGTGCGCGCCCGGCAGCGAAGGCGCCGGGCGCGACAGTTCGGCTGTGCGGTGGGCTATGCCTTGATCTCGATCGTGCGAGGCTTCTTCAGCTCGATCTTCGGGACGTGCACCTCAAGGACCCCGGTGCGGAACTTGGCGTCGATGTGCTCCGTGTCCGCCTCGGGCGGGAGCTTGAAGCGCCGCTCGAAGTGCTTCTCGAGTCGCTCATGGAGGTAGAAGCTCTTGTCCTTCTCCTCCTTCTCGGCCGTCCGCTCACCCTTGATCGTGAGCATGTGGTCCGAGACCTCGAGCGCGAGCTCCTTCTCGTCGAAGCCCGGAACGTCGAGCTCGACGACGAGCTCTTTCTCGGTCTCGTACATGTCGGCGGCCGGAAGCGTCGCAGGTGCAACGCCCCAGTCCTCGAGCATCCGCCGCATGCGGCGCTCGACGACATCGAGATCCTGGAAAGGCGCCCACTTGACGATAGTGGCCATCTTCCCTCCTTTCTCACCTCGATGGTCGCGCCGGAACCGGCCCGACGCATCGGGGAAAGCCCTTACTGAACGAGTTCGAGCAGCTTGAACATCGGCAGGTACATCGCGATGACGATGATCCCGACGATCAGGCCCACGCCGATCATCATCAACGGCTCGACGATCGACGTGAGGGCAGCGATCGAGGTGTCGACCTCGTCCTCGTAGAAGTCGGCGATCTTGTCGAGCATCTTCTCGAGCTCGCCCGTCTCCTCTCCGATCTTGACCATCTGCGCGACGAGCGGCGGGAAGACAGGGTCTTCGATCAGGGGCTGGGCGATGGGAACGCCCTGATGCACTTTTGCGCGCACGTCCGCGAGCGCGGACTCCACGACCCAGTTGCCCGCGGTCTGGCCGGAGATCTCGAGCGCCTTGATGATGTCGACCCCGGCTGCGACGAGCGTGGCGAGCGTGCGGGAGAAGCGCGCCATCGTGACCTTCAAGACGACCTTGCCGATGCCGGCAGGAGCACGCAGCTTGAAGCGATCCCATACCTGGCGGCCGGCCGGCGTTCGCTTCCAGCGGCGAAAGCCGTAGACCGAGCCGCCCATGAGCGGGAAAAGAATGAACCAGTAGCCGCGAACGATGTCGGAGGCAGCGACGACGATCTTCGTCAGGAAGGGGAGATCACCGCCGAGGTCGGAGAAGATTCCCTGGAAGACCGGAACGAGGAACAGGAGCATCCCGATCAGGACGAGGACTGCGAAGACGAGGACGACGGTCGGATAGACCATCGCACCCTTCACGCGGCGCTTGATCTTCATCTCCTTCTCGATCTGCACGGCAACGCGGTCGAGGACCTTGTCGAGGATTCCGGCCGCCTCGCCGGCCTCGACCATGGAGACGAAGAGGCGGTCGAAGACCTTCGGATGCCGCGCCATTGCCTGCGAGAGGAGCATGCCGCCCTCGACGTCCGAGCGGACCTCTCGGATCACTCCAGCCAGGGCCTTGTCGTCGCTCTGCTCCTCGAGGATGACGAGCGACTGGACGACGGAAAGTCCAGCGTCGATCATCGTCGCAAACTGCCGTGAAAAGACTTGGAGCGAGCGGGGCTTTACCTTCTTGCGCCTCTTCTCGCTGGAATCCGTGGCGCCGAGCTCGGAAAGCGCCACTGGCCGTAGGCCCTTTTGGCGCAGAAGCTCACGCGCAGATCCCAGATCAGGCGCCGCGATCTCGCCTGCAGACTCGGCTCCGAGCGCGTTGATAGCGCTGTACGCGAACGCGGCCATACGCTGGGGCTATCGGCAGTGCCAGTTAGGAGCTTTAGGCTGACCAGCTGGCCCAAGACCCGATTCGCTAGCGCGAATCTCGGTCGCGCGAGATCCCTCAAGGCGCCGCTACGCGGCCGCAGCGGCTCGGTGTCGCAGCGCGCTCAGAAGTCGGCGCCAGCGGTCGAGACGACCCGCGCGAGCACGGTCGGCGACCCGGGCTTGCGCACAACGACCGTCACCTGCTTCACGGGGGCACCGCCCGTCGGCGTGGTCCACACGATGTAGGTGTCGACACGATACGAACGGCCGTCGGGGCCGGTCACGGTCTGCGAGGGGGTGCACGCTGCAACGAGCGGGCTGCAAGCCTGGCTCACCTGGGAAGCCGAGTAGGCGATGTCGGTCTGGTACGTCGAATCCGTCGCGGCGACCGACGTCGTGTCGAGGTAGATCGCTGCGAACGAGCGCGCCCGGTAGCGCTCGATCTGCTGGTCTGCGACAGCCGAGGCGGTAGAGGACTCCGCCGAGCGCCGGAGCGTGACCATTCCCGAGTTGAGCGCGAGCAGGATCCCGAGCAGCCCGATGTTGATGATCACGATCGCCGCGAGCATCTCGATCAGCGCGAAGCCCTGCTGGCCGCGAATACGAAAGCGCATGGTCATCACGGCGTGGGTTTCGCGGACTCGAGGGCCTCACCGCTGCCGACGGCGATGAGGACGACGCGATAGCGAGCGCCAGTGGTCGTGTTGACGAGCGTGAGCGGCTTGCCGACCTTGAGCTTCGTCGTCTTGGCCCCACTTGCATACGCGCCACCGGCGACTCCGATCACGGCCGTGGAGGCGCTGGGCTGCTCTGCGACGAGCACGAAAACGGGATCGGACGCTGGGAAGGCCTCCCCAGCCTGGAGCACCTGACGGGTGCCGTTCACGGAGATGATCGTCACAGCCGCCGCTGGGCCAGCCACGGTGAAGCCTTTCGGAGGGGTCTTCGCCTTCTCTTCCTTGGCTGGGCTCCCGGTTTCCGCCTCTGCGGGCGAGCTCTCGGGGACGACTTGCTGGACGAACGGATCCTTGAGCGAGAACACGCTGAAGGAGGTCAGTTTGCCGGGAGCTGCAGGCACCCTGCGGTCGGTGTCGACGAGCGCGACGTTGGTCGCACGAGGCGCCACGGCGCCCGTCGGGTCGCCGGCGAGCGTCGTCTCCTCGGCGGAAGCCACTGCAGGCGACGAGGAGCCACCGAGCAGGCGCGGGAGCTGGAAGGCGAGGACCGCCAGCAGGAGAATCCCGCCGACCACGACGAAGATCTTCTGCTTGCGCTCGCGAGCGGCGCGCTCGGCAGGGGTCATCAGGGAGTCGCTCCTTGCGCGGTGGCGCCCGATGGCTCCGCGACGGGCGTGGGCAGGCTGGGCGGCACGATCGGCCCGTCGTAGACGTACGCATTCAGGGTGATCGTCCCGTCGAGGTGCGGGAAGCCAGCGGCGTTGGACTCGGAGAGTTCGACGCTGTGCACGGTGAACAGACGTCCCGTGGCTCGGAGCTTGCCGCGGCGAACAGTGACGAGACGCCGCGTGGCCGTGAGAAAGCGCGTGATCTCGCGGTACGAACCGTCGACGACGACTGTGACGACGATCATGGTCGCGCCTCCGTCCTCGACGACCGGCTCCTGCGGCGTGATCGAGCCGAGCCTGACACCGCTCGAACGGGCGAGCCGGTCGAGCTCGAGCACCAGTCCGGACTGGTCTGCGCTCGACGGCATGGCCTTCGCGAGTCGGAAGACGTCAGCAACGGAGGAACCCGCTCTCGAAGGACGGTTCCCACTGACTTGCGCCTGCGCCAGCCTCGTCTCAGCGGCCGCGATATCCGCGTTCAAACCTGTGGCCTCGGACCGCTTCGGCGCGACCACGAGGAACCACACGGCGAGCGTGTAGACGAGCACGCCGCCTGCCACCAGCGCGAGGAGAACTCGCGGAGAGAGCGCGTCGAGGCGTTCCTTCACGAAGCGCTCCCGGTGCGAAGGGTCGCGGCGACGGTGAACGTCACGACGACCTTCCCTTTCTTTGTCTTCTTCGCGGCCTTCGCCCCGCCGGTCTCGTCCGCCTCAGGCTCCAAGCGCGCGCTCGCCGTGAGCCGGACGTTCTCGAGCGACGGAATGACGGAGAGACGCGCCAGAACGCGGGCGACCGACTGGTGCGAGTACGTCGCACCCTGGATCGTCACGCTTTGAGTCGGGGCGGGCGAGGCCGCGCGCGTTCCGGCGGGCGTGATGCCCGCAGGAGCGGCGCTCGCTGGGGCGGAAGCCGCGATCCCGGTCAACCATGCGTCCTCCGGGAGCACGAACGACAGCTCGCGGAAGAGCCGGTCGAACGGGATTCGCGTCGACAGCGCAGAGGCGAGCGCGGCGACACGTTCCGTGCGTTCCTGGACGAGAGAAGTTTGGGACACGGCAGGACGTCCCTGGCCCGGCACGAGAGCGATTGCCGCCTCGACCGCAGCCAGCTCCGCGCGGCGCTCGCCGGCAGCTCCGGATGCCGAGAAGGAAAGAACGACGGCCGCGGCCGTGACAGCGCCCACGCCACCTGCGGCGATGAGAAGCGGAGTGCGTGCCCCTTCGGAGCGCTTGCGCTCGCCATCGCGGGGTAGAAGATTGACCGCGCGCATGCCTAGTCCTCGATCCCGAGTCCGATTGCGACCGCGACCGAGCCGTGCTGGACGTCGTAGGCAGCCTTGGGACCGACCTTGACGCGCATGAATGGGTCGCCGAGGCGGGTCGGGACACCGACGAGCTGCGCAACGGCCTCTAGGAGCCCGTCCATGTGTGCGGAGCCGCCACTCAGGACGATCTCCCCGATCCCGAGCGCTCCAGGCTGCGCCTGGTAGAAGTGAAGCGAGGCGACGAGCTCGCGCGCAAACGCGTCGAGAGCGCGCTGAACCCCATCGCGCACCTTTGCAACCTGTTGTCGCGAGAGACCCTCGACTTCGGTCTCCCGTGCGATCGAAAGCTGGCGCTTGATCGCCTCGACCTCGCTCGGCGCGCGGTCGAGCTCGCGGGCGATCGCGACGTTCAGCGACCAGCCGCCCCAGTCGAGGACACGGGTGAACTCGCAGAATCGGCCCGTGGATACCGCCATGGTCGTGCGGTCATGCCCGATGCCTACGGCGACGAGAGCGCCTGCACCGGGGTCACGGTCAGCCGGGGCTTCGAGCGAGCGGAGGAGGGCAAACGCCTCGAGGTCGATACCGACGACGTGCAGGCCAGCTCCTCGACACGCCTGGAGGTAGCGGTCGACGACCTCGCGGTAGGCGACGACGAGCAAGATCCGCTTGACGGAAGTCCCGTCCTCGCGAGCCTCGTCGTCCAGGACGACGTAGTCGAGAACCGCCTGGTCGAGTGGGATGGGAAGCACTTCCTCGGCGCGGAAGCGGATCGCGTTCTCGAGCTGCTGGGGATCGGTGACGCCTTCGATCTCGAACACGCGGACGCCGATGCGATTGTTCGCGAGCCCGAGCCGGACACCCCGCTTCGGAAGCTTATGCAGCTCGAAGAACCGCTTCAGCGCTTCACCGAGCGCATCGGGATCCCGGATCTCGCCGGAGACGACGAGCCCCGGATCGAGCGGCCCGCGGAAGACCTCGACGAGCTCAGGCGCTCCGTTGTTGACGATCTGGGCGGCGGCGATTTGCGACGCGCCGATCTTGAGCCCGACGAGCCTCTTCTCACGCTTGTCCTTCGAGCTCTTCGTCTTCTTCGTCTTTTCCTCCCGCGGGGCGTCGCTTTGTCGCCGCCCTGCAAGCCGGCGGCGCCGCTCCGGCCCGGACGGGCCCGGGGCGATCGTGCCCGCTTCGGGCGCGTCCGGCTCGGAGTCGGACGGGCCTGGGGCGATCGTGCCCGCTTCGGGCGCGTCCGGCTCGGAGTCGGCTTCGAGCACCGCCTCGACGGCGTAGTCCTGGTCGACGGAAGGGTCTTTGCTGTCCTCATGCGCAGACCCGATGGAGTGCCCGTAGGCGGCGAGTCGATCGAGCACGAGCGCATCGATGTCCTCCTCGGGGTCCATGGCCGAGGCTGACTCCTCGTCGTCGATATCGGGCCGTAGGTCGTCCATCAGCCGTTCCCGGCGATTCGCAGCCCGGATTGGGGCGCGCCCGGCTCGGCCGG
>Ga0224510_10000057_pt1 | contig 92687 bp, 90 predicted proteins | sample SF_May12_sed_USG_FD_170161 | JGI IMG/M metagenome (GOLD analysis project Ga0224510, IMG submission 170161) | Sediment microbial communities from San Francisco Bay, California, United States - SF_May12_sed_USGS_4_1 | ecosystem: Environmental > Aquatic > Marine > Sediment | place: USA: California... | reverse complement strand
AAAAGCTGGCATGAAGTGGAGTATCGAAGGGGCCAATGCGATAGCATTTTTACGCACCCAGTACCTCTCCGGCAACTGGGAGAATTTTGCGTGGGCAGCGTAACCATACTTCCTTACGCACACCCGTTGCCGCGGTGAAAAAAGTATGCAAAAAATCATTGCATACCCCGGCTAAAATAAGAATCTTACCATGATATGAATAGTTTACAAAAGACGATCATGGTTGTCGAAGACGACCCCGTTCAGCTTGACATCTTAAATCATATATTGCTACAGATGGGTTACAAGACGATTCTTTCAAAAAACGGTTTTGAATGCCTGACCTCGTTAAAAACCCAAAAACCCGATCTTTTGCTGATGGATCTGCACATGCCCGATATGACCGGGTTTCAGCTTTTAAAAGAAATTAAGGATAACCCCGCTTTTTCGGAAATTCCCGTATTGATGATGAGTGTCGATTCTTCCGACGAATCGGCCATTTTGTGCATATCCTGCGGCGCCGAAGGTTTTATACATAAACCGATCAAGCTTCACGAACTGGTTTTGAAAATCAAAAGCGCCATCAACTCTCATATTTCCCGGGCAGAGATCGAAAAATTGATCAAAGTGATTCGCAGTAAAGATACCGAGATCACGGCCAAATATACCCCGGAAATGATAACCCTGGTACTCGGCGACGATGATTTTCAACAGTCCCGGGCCAAATACACCTTTGCCTCCATTCTTTCGGTGCGGTTAAACGGCCTCGCCGGACTGATTCACCAGGTAGATTCTGAAAAGGTCCAGGAGATCGTAGACGAGGCCCTTACAAATATCTCAAAAATCATCTACAAGCACCGTGGCTCGGTCAACACCATTATTAACGACCTTATTATCAGTACCTTTGGCCTGCCCGTGGTTTACGACAAAGACACCGTCAACGCCCTGTTGTGCGCCGAAGAAATAAAAAACTACGAAAAAAAACTAAACGAGTTTGTGCAAACCACGACCGGCCAAAACATTACCATTTCGACAGGCATTACCAGCGGCAAGCTCTACCATGGGGTGATCAGCGCCATGCAAAAAATCAACGACAGCCTTGTCGGCGACCCGCTGATCCGGGCCATCGACCTGGAAAAACTGCCCGACTCAGAGCAAAAATTTATTATCATTGATAAGGAAACCTGGGAGGTGATCGCCGAGTATATTAAAGCCGAAGATTTGCCGCAGGACATTCTCGACCCCTGTTTCAAAGCTCACGGGCTTTCCCGGGTAACCAGGATATTGCACGACAAAATCATCAACATCACGAATTTATTCAAGCACTACAGTCCCGTCGATTCGGTCAGTGACGAAGGCTACGAAAAGCATTAGCAGAAAGGGCCCGGCCCCGTTCCGCCAATGAGAGTTTGCGAATGTGAGTTTGCTACGGATAAAAAATGGTCCGGGCATAGCGCATCGAATAGGCAACCAGGCCTCCCGTGATGGAAACTACCACGGGGATATTACTCCACCACTTGTAGGGCAAATCCATAAGATACCAAAGAGCGGAAATCGCGATAAAAAACACCCCGAACTTCCCCCACAGGCTGGGTTTTCCAAGGGTGTCTCTTTTTAGCATCAGGAAAAGACCAAAAAACGTTCCGTAAATTTCACGAAACAAAATAAATAGAAACATATACAGGGGATAAGATCGTTCCAGGTACATCAGGTATAGACCGCCGAGTATGGTAATCTTGTCGGCCACCGGGTCAAGGTATTGCCCGAGAGGACTTTCCTGGCCGAGTTTTCGCGCCAATACCCCGTCGAAGAAATCCGTCGCGATCATTACCAACGCGATGATTAAAGTCTCATACCGGTATTGGTCAACGTAGGTCTCGTTGACTACCAGGTACCAGAGGGGAAACAGCAGTAAGATCCGGGAAAAAGTTAAAAAATTGGATATGGTAAAAACTCTATGACGGAATAAATCGCGTATAGTCATCGTTTATCAGGATTTGTTTTTTACCAGGGTATTTTCGCGGGACGGCCCTACGGAAATCCACCGGATCGGTACCCCGCAAAATTTTTCCAGGGCCATAATGTATTTCCGGGCATTTTTGGGCAGGTCATTGTAGTCTTTACACTCGTGGATGGGTTCTTTCCAGCCGGGGTATTCTTCATACAGCACGCGGATATTCTCGTAATCCGAAGAGGGAAAATACGATATTCGCTTACCCCTGAGTTCGTAACCGACCCCTACCTTGATCGTCTCGTACGAATCCAGGATATCGAGCTTGGTCAACACGATCGAATGCAGGCCGTTAACGCGGGCTGCATGTCGCATAACCTCTACGTCAAACCAGCCGACGCGGCGGGGGCGGCCGGTGGTTGCCCCGAACTCGTTGCCGAGTTTTCTCAGGTGATCGGCGTCGGTTCCCTGTATCTCGGTCGGAAAAGGCCCTTCGCCGACCCGGGTCACGTAGGCCTTTGTAATGCCGACCACGTTTTCAATATGTTGAAAATTAATTCCGCTGCCGATGATGGCCCCGCCCGTTGTCGGGTTTGAGCTGGTCACAAAAGGATACGTGCCGTAATCGAGATCCAGCATGGTACCCTGGGCGCCTTCGAGCATGACTTTTTTACCGGAGGCCAGTTCCATATTCAGGTAGTAAGACACGTTAACGACATGCCTCTGGAACTTCTCGGCATAGCCTTTCAGGTAGTCGCTGACTTCGTTGATGTCAAGACCGGCGATGCCATAAATTTTATCCAGCAGGATATTTTTTTTCTCGATGAGATAAGGCAGCCTGTTTTTATAAAAACCTTCGGTATACATATCGGCCAGTCGAATGCCCACCCGGGCCACCTTGTCGGCATAGCAAAGGCCGATGCCCCGTTTGGTTGTACCGATTTTATTGTCGCCGGAACTTTCTTCCGATTTTTGATCCATCAGGCGATGATGGGGAAGCAGTATATGGGCGTTATCCGCCACCCGGATGCGATCCTTGTATTGAATGCCCTTTTTCTCCAGGCTGTCCAGCTCGTTAAAAAAAGCTTCGGGGTCAATCGCCATCCCCGCCCCCAGAACACAGATCACATCGGGATACAATATCCCCGAGGGTATCAGGTGAAAAACATAGGTATTGCCGTCAACTTTAACAGTATGACCGGCATTGGAGCCCCCCTGGTAGCGCACCACGATATCGACGTCATTTGACAAATAATCAATGACCTTCGCCTTACCCTCATCTCCCCACTGTGTCCCAATAATTAACGTTGCCGGCATATGGCCAGATTTGGAATCCAGTATGCTTCAACAAACCATTTTTTATATGAAAATATAATCAAAAGGCGGATTCAGCCTAAAGCCCCATCCATGGGGCCGCCTGACTCAGGCGCAGGGAGGCGCAGACTCTGCCGAGCGCACGATGCGCGAAAGGCAGAGCTTTAGCCCCCCTGGACCTGCAGTTTGCGTTTTCCGAAATGAAACAAGGTAAAACCGATTGCGTAGCAAATCAACAAAAAGAAGATTTGTCTCAGGATCGCATGGTCGATGGGGTACGTATCCCTCAACAGTTTCATGGTGGGCAGGTAAAAGATATAGGGATAGGGTGTCCAGAGAGCGATTTTGTGCACGACTTCGGGCAAAATCTCCAGGGGAATGATCGACCCGGAAAGTAACGACACGCAGGAGGTATTGAGCAACCACAACGGGAAGTTCTCGGTAATAAAAAACGAAGCCACGCCGAAAATAAACCACAGGGCGTGAAACAACAGGAAGGCCAACACGTAACTTGTAAAAAAATATATGTCAATTCCCGGCGGCAGGGTTATGTCAAACATAACCGCGCTGATTGCAAGAAGCGGCAGAAACCTCGAAAACAACTGGAACCAGACCGTACCAACGGCGTCGGCAAGCGTCATGACGGGCAGTGAAATCGGCTTGATCAGGTCCAGGGAAATTTCCCCCGTGCGCACCCTCGCCCCGATCATGTCGCGGGACTTCACCAGGGTCGACTTGATCAGGGTTACAAAAACCGCGTAGTTGACCATCAACTGGCGGCTCATGCCGAACTTCGTCTCACCGGCGGGCATCAGCGACTGCCAAATGGAGGTGAAGATAAATATATACAACAGGGCGTTAAACAGCGATACAAAGTATTCCAGCCGGTATGCCAGGTTCCGTTGAAAACTTTTTAGCGCCCATTTGAAAAAAACGACCATTTATTTTTTATACAATTCGGCAAGTATCGTCTCCAGCGAATCGCTTTCCAGTTGAATGTCGACAACCTTGCCCCAGCCGGGAATCACCCGGATCAGGTCGTGATAGGAAACCTGCGCCGTGTCGACCTTTACCTCAAGAATGTTGCCCTTCATCGCGTGAACCTCGGCGCCTTTGGGGATTTTACGTATCTTCGGCGCCTCTTCAAAACTCACCAGGAGATGCTTTTGACCGCCATATTGCTTCAGAAATTTTTTCAAAGCCCCGTCGTACTTGACCGTCCCCTTGTCGATCAGGATCAACCGGTCCACGATCAACTCAATATCGTCAATGTCGTGGCTGGTAAGCAAAATCGTGGTTTTTTTCTCGGCATTTACCAGCTTGATCAACTCCCGAAAACGGGATCTTGCCAGAACATCCAGGCCGATCGTGGGTTCGTCCAGCAACAGGACATTGGGGTCGTGAATCAAGGCGGCGGCAAGATCGGCCCTTACCCGCTGACCCAGCGAAAGACGCCTGACGGGTTGGCCCCAGAACTCCTTGAGATCAAACATCTCGTTAAAAAATTCCAGGTTCCGGGAATACCGGGCGCTGTCGACTTTGTAGATAGATTTTAAAAGATCAAACGACTCGCTGACGGGCAGGTCCCACCAGAGCTGGGTTCTCTGGCCAAACATAACGCCGAGGGTCATCGCGAATTTGCGGCGATCGCGGCTGGGTATAAACCCGCCGACCCTGATCAAACCCGACGTGGGGTAGAGAATTCCGCAGAGGATCTTGATCGTGGTCGACTTGCCGGCGCCGTTGGGCCCTACATAACCGACGACCTCGCCCTGGTTGATCTTGAAAGAGATATCCCTGATTGCCTCAATGGCCTGGTAGTCCCGGGAAAAAAGCGAAGTGACGGCCCCGAGCAAGCCCGGTTTTTTTTTCAGGATCTTGAATTCTTTGTGTAAATTTTGAACTTCGATAAGGACATCAGGCGAAGACATAGATTTCCGGCGAAAAAAAAGAATTAAAACGCATTCAGGGATTCCTGGAGGTTGTCGAAGGTTTCAAAAATCCTGTCCATCATCGTTACCTTGAATAATTCAAGAACCTGGGGATTGTTGATGACCATTTTGATATCGCCGCCATGTTCATTGAGCATGCGTTTGAATCGCACGAGAAACCCCAGGGCTGTACTGCAAATCTGAGTCGTATTTTGCAGGTCCATGATGATATTTTTTTTGTCTTCCTCAAACATCCCGTACAGAAGTTCCTCGAGTTCGTCCGACTCCATCTGCTGAATATTGCCCTCAAGTTCCACCACGGTTAAATTCTCGAAAATATATGTTTTTAATTTTATTGCCGGCGTATTGCTCATAAAGTTTAGATCTTGCGTAACTTTGTAAAAAGTAAATTCCTCTGATTTTTCTTGATTCTATTATCGTTATAGATTACATTGTCAATAACAAATTTGCCGGGTTCCAGAAACGAGATATAATAAATGGAATTCATCCGGTATAAAGTTGTTCTCTTATCATTTAAAAGTCCGTTGTTATGTACACGAAAACAAACGCTCAAAGGTTTATCGACACCTGTGGGCCGGTTCATTTTTTGACCCGGGGACCTCTTTAAGGAGCTTGACGTATGGATATGAATGCGCTTAAACCGGAAGATTTCGAGGTCGCCAGGCTGGGAACTTGCCAGTACAGATCGCCGGTGAAAATCAACACGTTTATCGAAGAAAACGAACGGTTCCTCTTTGATATCGGCGAAGCTGCGGTTCGAAAAAATATCGAAGAAAAAACTCCTTTTTTAACCCTGGAGCGCGGAGGCCCCCGGGAGAAAATCTTTTTTAATCCCCAAACCTCCCGGGCGGCGGTTGTCACCTGCGGGGGTCTATGCCCCGGTATCAACAATGTCATCTACGCAATAACGATAGAACTCATTTTGCAATACAAGGTTCCCGAGGTGATCGGGTACCGGTTCGGATTCAAGGGGATTGCCGACCGCTCGATACAGCCGATGAACCTGACGATGGATACGATCCTTGGTATCAACGAAAGGGGCGGCTCTATCCTGAGTTCGTCGCGGGGCCCCCAGGACGTCGCCTCCATGGTTGATCGGCTGCTCGAAGACGGGGTCAACATACTCTTTATCATTGGCGGCGACGGTTCGATCAGGGGAGCCCAGGCCCTCTACGAAGAAATACAAAGGCGAAAACTTGCCATCGCGGTTGTGGCCATACCCAAGACCATCGACAACGACCTGAACTTCATCAGCAAATCGTTTGGTTTTGAGACCGCCTACTCCAAGGCCGTCGAGTCGATCCAGTGCGCCCACACCGAAAGCCTGGGTTATGAAAACGGAATCGGTATCGTCAAGGTGATGGGCAGACACAGCGGCGCCATTGCCGCCAGCGCAACGATCAGTTCCAACGAGGTAAATTTCTGCCTGATCCCGGAAATGGAATTTACCCTCGAAGGCAAAGACGGTCTGTTTGAGGCCCTCCACAAAAGGTTGTTAAAGCGGGGCCATGCGGTGATTGTCATTGCCGAAGGGGCCGCCCAGAACCTCGCAGGTAAAAGTAACGAAACCGACCCATCGGGAAATCGAAAACTCATCGATGTCGGGGTCTGGCTAAGGGACCAGATCAAGAGCTATTTTGAAAAAATTGATTTTTTATGTACAATAAAATACATCGACCCGAGTTACATTATCCGGTCAATTCCCGCCCTGCCCGCCGACGCCCTGTTTTGCACCATACTGGGTCAGTACGCGGTACATGCGGCCATGTCGGGCCGGACAGGTATGGTGATTGGCCAATGGAACCACTACTTTGCCCACCTGCCCATCAAGCTCGTCATCGGCAGGCGAAAAACCGTTAACCTGCGGGGCTCCATCTGGAGTTCGGTTCTGGAATCCACGGGTCAAAATATCATTTGCTGAAGACGTTAGTCTTCTTCGCCGGCCTTTACCTCGCCGCTTTTCAGGACGGACAAAAATGCCTCTTGTGGTATCTCTACCGAGCCGATCATTTTCATACGTTTTTTGCCTTCTTTTTGTTTGTCGAGAAGTTTGCGTTTTCGGCTGATGTCGCCCCCGTAGCATTTGGCGGTAACGTTTTTACGCAGGGCCGAGATGTTTTCACGCGCAACCACCCGGCTGCCGACGGCCGCCTGAAGCGGTATCTGGAACTGGTGTTTTTTAATTAAATTTTTCAATTTGCCGATGATCTCGCGGCCCTTTATTTCGGCGGAGTCTTTATGGATGATCATCGAAAGCGCGTCGACCTTATTGCCGTGAACAAGGATGTCAAGTTTTACCAGGTCGCTCTTTCGGTAATCGTGCAATTCGTAATCCAGTGTCGCATAACCCCTTGAAACGCTCTTTAAGCGATCGTAAAACTCAAAGATCATCTCGCCAAGGGGCAGCAGGTAGACGATCTGCACCGTCGTCGAATCAAGGTAGTTCAAAGAGATATTTTCGCCGCGTTTTTCCTGCAAAAGGTTTAAAATATTGCCAAGATATTCCGAAGGCGAAATGATGTTGATCTTCACATAGGGTTCTTCGATCGACTGAATGATTCCCGGGTCGGGAAATTCCGCCGGGTTGTCAATTTTAATCAAACCTTTTGTCGTATGAATATCGTAGCTTACCGAAGGCGCCGTGGTGATCAGGGTAAGACCAAATTCCCGTTCCAGGCGCTCCTGGACGATCTCCATATGCAAAAGACCCAGGTAGCCGACGCGAAAGCCAAAGCCCAGGGCCTCGCTGCTTTCGGGTTCATAGGTCAGGGCCGAATCGTTCAGGGCCAGTTTTTGAATGGCTTCTTTAAGCTCTTCGTACTCGTCGGAATTTACCGGGAACATTCCCGAAAATACCATCGGTTTGATGTCTTTGTATTTCAAAAGCGGTTCATCGGCGGGGTGATCGGCACTGGTCAACGTGTCGCCCAGCATAATATCGCCGACGTTTTTTAAACCCGTGATCATGTAACCCACCTCGCCCGATTCCAGTGATCCCGTCGGAATCAAGTGCAACTGGCTGATTCCGAGTTCATTGACCACATGGGAGGTTTGTTTTCGCATGAACAATATTTTGTCGTTTTTTTTCAGTACGCCGTCATAAACCCGAACCTTGGCGACCACGCCCCGGTAGATATCAAAATAGGCGTCAAACAACAAGGCGCGTAACTTCTTATCATTGTTGCCTGGCGGCGCCGGAATGTACTTTACGATGGCCTCCATGAGGTCGTTAACGCCAAGGCCCGACTTTGCCGAAACCGGTACGGCCTCGTCGGGGTTTAGCCCCAGGCTTTTATCAATCTGCTCTTTGATCTTTTCAATGTTTGCCGAGGGCAGGTCAATTTTATTGATTACCGGTAAAATCATCAGGTCGGACTCCAGGGCCAGGTAGTAATTGGCAAGGGTCTGCGCCTGAATACCCTGTGTGGCATCGACCAGAAGCAGGACCCCTTCGCAGGCGGCCAGGGACCGGGTGACCTCAAAGGTAAAGTCAACATGGCCCGGCGTGTCGATCAGGTTAAACAGGTATCTTTGCCCGTCGACGGCCGTATACACGAAACTGGCCGAGTTTGATTTGATCGTGATGCCGCGTTCGCGCTCGATATCCATACTGTCGAGGATCTGGGCCTTCTGGGTACGGGCGTCGGTAACCTTGGCAAATTCCAGGATTCGATCGGCAAGCGTGCTTTTGCCGTGGTCAATATGGGCAATGATCGAAAAATTGCGCATGTGTGTGGCCGGTATGTTTTGATAACCCATAATAATTACCAACCCAGCGAGACTTTCTCAACGCTGTCGATGGTTCCCCCAAAAAATAATTTTTCCATATCCAGTAGCGAATCGGTTATATCCGAGACAAATAATTTTATAATGGCTCCGGCGCCGCTGTCGTTTTTCAAGCCGCGCCTGGTTAAAAGTTCGTCGAGCATATTTGCCGTCTCGACCGAAGAATCAATGAGCGTAATCTGCGGGTACAACCTTTCGATCACTGATTTTAAAAGCGGATAGTGTGTACAGCCAAGTATGATATGCCCGATATCTTCCCGGATAATTTCGTCGAGGTATTCCCGTAAAATCATCTCCGTTGCCTTTCGATCGGTAAAGCCCTCCTCGATCAGCGGCACCAGAAGCGGACAGGCCTTTGAATACAGGAATACCTCCGGGTTAATCGCCTTCATCGCCGCTTCGTAAGAGCCGCTCTTGATCGTCGAACGGGTAGCGATCACCGCCGCCCTTTTAATCATACCCGAAATTCCCTGGCCGGAATTTTGGGCATGACTGGACAAAGCCCTTACGCCGGGCTCCACGACCCCCATGACCGGAATATCGTATTTGCTGCGCATCTCATCGAGGGCATGTGACGAGGCCGTGTTACAGGCAACGACGATCATCTTGACGTCCTGCCTGGCCAGGAATTCCTGAATTTCAAGAGAATAACGGATCACGGTCTCCCGCGATTTGGAGCCATAGGGAACCCGGGCTGTATCGCCGAAGTAAATCAAATGCTCATGAGGTAATTTTTTTTTGATGGCCGCCAGTACCGTCAACCCGCCAAGCCCGCTGTCAAAAATCCCGATTGCGCGATTATCTGCCATATAAATTTTTTATAATTTTTTGGCCGACTGGCGGCTTTAAAGTCAGGTCGTTGATTTTTCCAGTTCAAAAACCTTGTGCAATAATCTCAAGGCTTTTTCTCCGGCGGATTTCTCGATCACGCAGGAAATCTTGATTTCGCTGGTGGAAATCATGTCGATGTTGATCCCTTCGTTGGCAAAGGCGCTGAACATCTTCGCCGCGATACCGCCGTGAGATTTCATCCCGACACCGACGGCCGAGACAATGGCGATCTCCCTTTCAATGGACATGGAGCCGGTGCCCCATTCTGTCAAAAGAAGTTTCAAGGCGATCTCGCATTCGTCGATATCTTTTTTCGGCACGGTAAACGAAATCGTGTTTAACTTGTTTTGCCCGGTCGACTGTACGATCATATCGACATTGGTACCGGTTTTTGCCAGAACCTCAAAAACGCCGGCGGCAATACCGGGACGATCGGGAATGTCGGTAAGGCTGATTCGCGACTCGTCATTTTTCAGGGTTACCCCTGTTACTAATAATTTCTCCATAATCTGCTCCTCGGGTACCACGCGGGTCCCTTCTGAAAAATGAAAACTCGATCTAACGTGAATGATGACATTATACTTTTTCCCGAACTCAACCGAACGGGAGTGTAAAACGCCCGCCCCCAGGGAGGCAAGTTCGAGCATCTCGTCGTAGCTGATTTTGTCCATCAACCGCGCCTCGGGTACCTTGTTGGGGTCGGTCGTATAAACGCCGTCAACGTCCGTGTAGATTTCGCACTCACGGGCGCCCAGGGCGGCAGCCAAAGCCACCGCCGAAGTGTCCGAGCCGCCCCGGCCCAGGGTGGTGATGTTGTCTTCGATGTCGACGCCCTGAAAACCCGCGACGATGCAGACCGTTCCGCGGTTTAAGGCCGCTTCAAGTACCCCGGTATCGATCTTTTCAATGCGGGCATTGGAAAAATTCTTATCGGTTAAAATTTTCACCTGCGAGCCGGTAAACGAAATGGCGTCGACCCCGTTGGAATGCAGGGCCATGGCCAGAAGCGCAATCGACACCTGTTCGCCGGTTGCCAGCAACATGTCCATCTCGCGTTTTGGGCGAATATCGGCAACTTCTGTTGCCAGGCTGATCAGGTTATTGGTGGTCTTACCCATGGCCGATACCACAACCACGACCTTATGCCCCCGGTCGTGATAGCTCTTGATGCGGGCCGCGACATTGCGAATTCTTCCCGGATCGCCAACCGACGACCCGCCGTACTTTTGTACAATTAAATTATCTATCATATGGTTTACGCGTTTGTTTTACAGAAACGTTGTCATGACCCCGGTAAATCCGGCGCCGTTAACAATGAGCGTCTCTCTTTTGGTATAAACCCATTTTCGATACAAGTCGTCAATTCGAGAATCTGATGTTCCGACTAAAGTTCGGACATCAGGTTTTTATCAATTCATAAATGCCACCTTTTCTGCCAACAGAAAAGGTGGCGCCAAAAGATTGCCGCTTTCCGGGCGCCCTCCTGGCGCGGGAAAGCGGATTTTCAGGCCATCATGGTATTTTTCTGGAACTTTAAATAACTGGCTTCGCGTTTTTATGAAATGCTCCCCCATAACAGATTATATTTACATAGAATCAGCGTTTATTTTGGTCTTATATTTGCGGAGTGATATAAAAGTCAGACTTGATTTTAAAAAAAATTATATTCGTAATCTGCGCATGGTTTTCGTCTCAATAGAGGTTTTTTTTATTTCCACGTATATATAAAAATATTGTCCGAACTCCTGTCCGAAGGTCAGGAGAATATTTCGCGTTAAAGGGTATCTACACGATAAGTTTTCTAGTCAAAAAAGGTAAACTAGATAAATGATGGTTTAATATATTGTACCCTTCTGTTATTTTGATTTAGATATTAAGTCAGCTAAAAATGAGGCATCTTTTCTAATGCCAATATATATTGACAAATCGTATACATCACCAAAAGTTTGAGAAGAAATGGTTGAATAAGACGATTTTGCAAGATTTGATCCCAAGTTAACTGATAGATCAGCCATAAAAAAAGGAGTTATGTCAACATTTGCTAAATTAAATTTTATGCTCGCATTTAAATAAAAATAGTTACTGTTAGTCCTGAGGAGAAAATCGCCCTGACGATATCCTAAATCAAGAGTGGTATTATACCAAAAACTACCCACATCAGAGTTTGCGATACCAACAAGCCCCACATCAAACCGGTGTAACAATCTGGTCGGACTGGCGGCCATAAAACTACCACGTAATGGAAAATAAAATCTAAAATTTGTTTTCGTCGCAGGCAATCGTATATCTATTCCTCCGGTTATCAAAAATGCCTGAATCAATTGAAGATCCGATTGTTTAAGACTTGGATTTGCATTTGCCGTAATATTTTCCCCTTGAATACTTAACAAACCATTTCCAATAATTTGAAGCGAATTAGTAGGTGTACCCGAATTGGTGTCCAGCAATTTGACTATTGTAGAAAGCCTGTAAAATCCAATTCCCTTGGTAAAAAGAGATGGATTCGTCAAACCAGTATCTGTACTAAACGTAGACGACTGATATCCAAAATCGAAGTAAATGCTATGATAATTTTTATCTTCAATACTTGCAAGATAGCTTCTTGCAAATGGAGCAACATTTTTTTTCTCTTCATCATTTAACGTAATTAAAAAATTCTGCCACTTTACTTTTATCTCTATACTTTTACTTTGATCTTGGCCAGATTTCTCAGCAACAACAACCGGAGTATTACCAGCATTTTTGTCTTGAGAATATAATTGCTCTATATAGATCAGGTCAAGCATCATAACAATTAAAACGATTTTGCAAACTTGATTTATCTTCATAGCACACAATAAAGACGATTTGATTTTCTAAATATAAACGAAAATCATATTCAAACAGCATATTTTATATATTTTATTTATAAAAACTCAAAATTTTTGACCAAAACAGGAAGATTAACCATACGTATTATAAAATTTTGAAAGTGGAAACCGACAGATTCTTGTTTTAAACACAAAAATATATTTTCCAATGCCATGCCTTTATACTGGGTACCCTTAGTTTTCAAAACCGAATAACCACAGAACCTGCTCTAAAACGGACAACTAAAAGCTTGCAGTCACGTCTGATTTTTTAGATTTAATACATCAGGAACCACAAGTTTAACCGCCCCTTGCCCAATGGCCTCAAAAGACGGTCTTTGGGGAAGATCATGTTACAACTTCGTTCTACTGAAGATGAAGAAAATTGACGGACTTTTAGACATCGGTATTGCTCGCAAAGATTTCGGCGATACCGGGGCAAACAGCGGGGTTTGCCATCCAGGGTCGTCAAAAGGACTATGACAAAAAAAGCTGCCGGAGGATTTATTTTAATCGAAACCAGGGACACTGTGCCAATTCTGAATTCGCATAAAATCATCAATTATTATGAAATATAAAATCGAACCCATTTCCAAATCCGACGAACAGGAAGCCCTGCAAATCCTTACGGTAAGTTTCGTCAACGACCCGAGTATAGTTTTTTTCTCCCCCGATGCGGCCAAAAGACTATCGCATACCATGCGTATGGTAAGAAGCATTTCGGGAATTCTCCAGATCTTTGGTAAAAAATACGCCATCAAGGACAATGGAAAAATTGTCGCCGTCGCCATGTGGATTCCGCCCGGCAAAAGCATTCATAACTGGTTGTTGATAAAGGCCGGGTTTTTTCTCATTCCGTTTATCATGGGTTTGCGGGTCTTCCAGCGAGTGATAAAATTTCTCGACATCGCCTCGATCATCCAGGAAGAACATATGGTACACCGGGAACACTGGCATCTTTTTTACATCGCCGTACACCCGGCCTACCAGCAACAGGGATACGGCAGCGCCATCATATCGAACATCCTCGCCGAAGCGGACCAGTCCAATACGCCTGTTTTTGTCCAGGCATTCACGCAGGCGGGGGCAAAATTTCTTGGTAAGAACGGGTTTCAGGTTGTCTCAAAGACGAAATTTTCAAAAGATTGTATCATGATTTGTTTGATCAGGGAGCCGAATCAGAAAAAAACAGGAAGGTTAAAGCCAGACGTGAAAAAATCAGTGCCGGTCAGAAAAACTACAAAATCCCCCAAACCTGAAAAACCGGCAAAAGCAGTAAAAGTTAAAAAAACAAAAAACGAAACCAAAAAGCGCGGTAAAAAGAAATAAGAGGCAGGGCCCCGGACAACCAATTGACCGCTGGAATTCGTTTAACAAATTGTCGTAGACCTTAACATGATAAACTACCCGCAATACATTCAGGCGATCCTGGTTTTAATCTCTCCTCTTTTAGTCTCGCTGATCCTGGTACCGTTTATCCTGAAATTTGCCCGAAAATGGAAACTTTTCGATCACCCTGACATACATAACGAAGCCATGGGCGCTGCCGCCAGAAAGGTCCATACGCAACCGACGCCGCGGCTCGGCGGATTGGCGATGGTTATGGGATTCTACCTGAGCGTTTCCCTTTTGAGCCGACCGGGAGATTTATGGAAAATCTTTTTACCCGCCCTGGCCATATTCTTGATTGGCCTGAAAGACGACTTCAAACACATTCCCGCCAAAACCAGGTTGTTGCTGCAAATCACAGTTTCCGCCCTGACGGTATATGTCGCCAACCTGGAACTTCACCAGTTGGTCATCACGCCCTCCCTGGTATTCGCCATTCCCTGGTGGGCCGGGTTTTTACTCTCTGTATTTATTTTAACCGGTTCGATTAACGCGATCAATATGGTTGACGGCCTGGATGGCCTGGCGGGGGGACTTGTTTTAATATCAACGACCCTTCTGGGTTACCTGTTTTTCCTGGAAACCGGCGATCCGGCAATGTTCCTGATGATAACCCTCCCCCTGGTGGGAAGTATTCTCGGTTTCTTAAGGTACAACACCTACCCTTCGAAGATCTTTATGGGGGACGGGGGAAGCAACTGGCTGGGTTTTATGACAGGTTTGGTCATGCTGATGGTGGCCAGGGGAAGTATCCTGGGCGAAAAATATGCGGCGGGCGGCGAATCCGGCGGGGTGGTTTTAATACCGCTGATTTCCATATTACTTTGTATGGCCATTCCCATACTGGATACGGGATTTGTCATTTCAGCCCGTCTTCTAAAAGGGAAAAACCCGGCAACTCCCGACAAGATACACTTTCATCACGGTTTAATGAAAATAGGCCTGTCGCACCCCAATGCCGTGATCTTGATTTACTTCATTTCGTTGCTGATCGGTATTGCGGGTTTTTTCCCGATACTGTTTGAAAACTATTCTTCCTGGGTAGTTCCCTTTGTCGTACCTGTACTATTGTTGATGCTGCTCTATGTAGTGATGAAACTGGAAGAAAAAGCCGCCGAGAAAGTCCCCTTATACCAGATACTTTTTACGACGGGTAAAAAGGAAGAAATTTCAAAATTTTCAAAACTTTTTAACGCCTGGTCAAAGTTAAACCAGAATATTTTATTTGTGATACTTCTGGCAATACCCGTATTTGCGGGAAGCCAGTCAAAAGAGATCGGATTATCCGCCGGGGTTGTTTTTATACTTCTGGTATCGAGTCACGTGTTTCAATTCTGGAAAAACGACTTTATCGACATATTAATTGTTTCCCTCGGGGCAATCATACTTTTAATCGCCAACAATTCACATATGGTACAAATTATCCTTTCCGGCAAGACCTATTCCATTCAGAGCCTCTATAATTTCCTGTTCATCGCATTAAGCGTAAGTACCATACTCTTTCTAATTCTGACTTTTAAAAAGCAATATTTGCAGACCTCGCCTACGGACTTTCTACTGCTGATTTTGCCCCTGTTGCTGTTGTTGACAACCCCGTCATTCAATCAAAAATACAATTTAACCATAATTTCTCTACGAAGCTTTGTCTTGTTTTTATCGCTGATGACCACATTTAAAGTCGATCAAAAGTTAACGGAAAAGTTTAGAACTATTATCGCGTTTTCGTTGCTCTATGTTTTTTTTACGGGATTCCTGGGAATGAAAATTGTGTATTAAATTTGCCGACGCGTTGAAAAATCGTCAGGAATTACCCTGCCCACTCTCATCCAGGGACTCTTTTATTTCACGGAGAATCGCCGATTCTTTTATAAAATGTAGAATATAGACAAACATCAGGCCTGTAAAAAACGCCCCTATTAATAACAGTGAAAAAAATTTTTGATCCGAGACAGCGATGTCATCCGTGTATTTCAATCCGTCGGCATTAACAACTGTTCGCCGGTATTCTTTTTCAATATTTGCATAAGCCGACATGATCTCGCTTACCCTGGAAACCATCTTGAGATCATCCATTGTGACTATTTTTTTTTGTTCCAGGAGGCTTCTGGCTTGATTCATTAATAAACGTATATTCCTGTAATTGAGTATTTTAACATTGGCCTGTTTTATAAAAGTATCCACTACGATATCATTTATTTTATTAATATCATCCTTGCTGAGAATCTCCGGCTTGTTCCGGTTATTTTCGTCAGTCACAACCTCCGTTTTAAACTTCACTTTATAAAACGTGTTATCTGTTAAAATAATAATTTTAAATATTTCTTTATCCTGAGCTGAAAATAATAATATTTCATTTTTCTTTTCGCAAACCAGGGCGGGCCATTGTGACAATTTTTCCGGTAATTTTCCCTCGTCAAATACAAGGTTGGCATTTTCCTCGGCGCTATAGTCCGTATACCCGCGAAATTGAGTATTATTACCCGGGTGAGTTACCCAGTTATACCCCATACTTACCTCGTTTACAATTAAATTACGTTGCCGTTTTTCCTCTTTTACTTTTACGATGGAAAAAATGGCATACCCGGCAACCAGGAAGCATAAAAAAAGAAACAACGACAATTTCCATTTTTTCAACGGAATCGTTATAAATTGAGCCAGGGATATTTCTTCGTTATCTTTTTCCATGAGATTGCCTTTACTCTCTTTATTTAAATTTTTTACCGATAATTTGGCTTTCGAAAATTTTCAGGGCGCCTGCCTTTTTTCACGTCTTGAATTTCGTTTTCTACTTTTTTTCGCTCTTCGACCTCAAGCTGGTCAATAAAGACCTTGCCATTTACATGATCGATCTCGTGCAAAAGAGCGCGTGCAAACAAGTCGCTGCCCTCCACTTCAAGCTTCTCGCCAAACATGTTTTGGTACGAAATCCTGACTTTTTGGGGGCGGCTTAAATTGGCCGTGACTCCGGGTATCGAAAGACATCCCTCTTCGCCAAATTGCCTCTCGGGCGAGGTATAAACCACCTCGGGATTTACAAAGACGCCTTTTATAAACCCCGCATTTTCAAGATCAATAACGATGACCCGCTTTAAAACGCCGATCTGAACGGCAGCGAGCCCGACGCCATGTTCGTCGTACATGGTATCAAACATGTCCCGGATCAGGTTTCGAAGCTCGCCGTCAAATTTTAAAACCGTTTCTGAGGGTTTAAACAACACCGGGTCGGCAAGGGTTATTATTTTTTTTACAGCCATAAATTGCAAATTCGCTCAAATGATTTAGTCCGTTTTTTTACGAACTCTCAAGAAATTTTTTAATCCTCCTCTTCAACAAACTACAACAAGCCGTCCAATATTTTTTGAAATGCCGGTTTCTTGCGTGGCATTTTAAACGAGCTTAGGCCGGAACTCACCTCGTTGGCAGAGGAAAAAAGTTCAATGCGATCGAAAAGTGGCCGACGTACGCCAATAGGTACGCTGAAAGCGGGCCGAAGGCGGGCCAAAGGCCATTCACGAAGCTTTTCGAGGAAAGCAATGAACTTTGCGGTTAATTTTACTGGCGCAAAGTAGTTCATGCCTAAGCTCAAACCGGGCGGTTATCAAACTTTTAATTGCGAAGGCGGTTCGGGTAGATTTTTTAACATGGACTTATAGAGCGAACTTTCGGGGAAAAAAATAACCCAGGCCGTTAGAAAGATCAACTTGAAATCCAGGAGGATCGATTGATGGTTTTTATACCAGATTTCCAGTTCGCCCTTGTAGGGCGCAATGACGTTATTGTAAAAATCCTCGTAGGGTCTGCCGCTATTGTGAAGCATCGTTTCTTCGTCACGGAAAACAATGGAACCGATACCCGTTAAACCTGGCGTGAGGGTGATAATTTCTTTTTTAACGCGTTCGGGGTAAATTTCAAAATGTTTTAGCGCCTGTGGCCGGGGACCGACAATGCTCATGTCGCCCTTGATGATATTGATCAACTGGGGCAACTCGTTGATTTTGGTTTTCCTCAGGAATCTCCCCAGGGGCAGAATCCTCGGATCCCCTTTTTCGGTTAAAAGCCCGGCGCCGATGGCGGGACTGTTTTTCAACATCGTGGCAAATTTCAAAAGGCCAAAAATACGGCCATCTTTACCGACGCGATCCTGGCGGTAAAAAACCTCGCCTTCGCCCGTAAACCGCAACAGGATCATCACGGGAATCATCAACGGCGATATCAACAAAAAAGCAATCAAGGAAAGGGTTAAATCAATCAGTCGTTTCATGAATATTTCCTTATTTACATTTTCTCGTCGAGATACTTTCCCTTTTCTTCGTGTTCAAATTCGGGCAAAATTTTCTTAAACAATTTTACGATATCCGCTTTTTTCCAGGACCCCTGTTTTTTCAGACTCTCAATAGATTCGACAAAGTGGGTTAACTTTTCATCATCCACATCCAAACGGCTCTTGACGATTCCAAAATCACGAAATGTCGTTAAGTCAAGTTCTTCATTTTCCATGTAAAATTCTTCGAAGTCTTTTTCGCCGGTGGTGTCGCTTCGAAAAAAATATACGGGCCACTTGCGAACCTTTTCCAGTTCATCTACCTTCTGCCGGGCTTCGTCTTCGTCCTGGCATTCATAGGGCTCATACCCCAGGAATTGCAGGTACTTTACGGCGATATCCGAAAAGGTTATCAGGTGCAACCTGTCGCTGAGTTTGGGGAAAAATATGTCCCGGTTTTCGCCAAGCAGGGTCGATACAAGACATAGCTCACCAGATTCCTGTGGCGTTACAAAATACCGTTTTACGTCATTTGGGGCGGCTATCGGCTGGCGTTTTAAAATTCTCTGGTTAAAGCCGTGTAACAAACTTCCGTCTGAAAAAGCTACATTGGCAAACCGGGCGGTTGAAATGACAACGTCCCGGCTGTCGCGCATCAGAAAATGTTCCATGATGCGTTTGGATGCCCCCATCATATTGACGGGGTTGGCCGCCTTGTCGGTAGATACCGCAAAGTATTTTTTCGACTGATGTTCCTTCGCCAGTCGTACGGTTTTAATCGTGTTAAAAATATTCACGGAAATCATCCGCATCAGGGTATACGGGTCCTTCTCGCTTCGCACATGCTTGAGGGCCGAGAGGTTCAATATATAATCATATGGGCCGTTATCTGCCACAAAGGCGTCAAACTCAACGGACGCGGCATCCAGCGGCAATGTCAAAAACTCGCCCTCGATATATCCAAAGGAGCTGCGTACGTCGCGTACCAGCTCTACGAGGTTATTTTCGCTGATGTCGACGACATGAAGCGCCAGCGGTTGCCGCCTGAAAATTTCCTTGACCACGGCCTGCCCGATTGACCCTGCCCCGCCAATGACCAGGAACCTGCCCCCCGATACTTTTTGCGACAATTCGCCTTCATGAGCCTGAATATCGTTTAAGAATAATTTTTCGTCTCTACCGATTAATTTTAGAATGTCCATATTTACTTGAAAAATCCGGCAACGGCCCTGCTGACGAGTTCGACCTGATCCGGGGTCATGGTCGGGTAAAGCGGCAACGTCACCACCCTGGCCGAAATCTCGTCGGAAACCGGCGTTGGCTCCTTGATAATATTTTTGTAATACGTAAACTCCCTGTAGGCAGGGTAATGAATGCTCGTTTGAACCTGGGCCTGTTTCATGTGCCCGATGAAGGCAATTCGATCGGCGCCGACCGGCAGCAATACCGGGAAAATATGGTATGAAAAAACCGTATCGTCGGGTATTTCCCTGAAGGGAATATGAACGGGCGTATCTTTCAGCAGGTTATGGTATTGCTCAACGAGTTTTTTTCGCCGGGCGTTATTTTCATCGAGTTTTGCCAGTTGCACAAGGCCAAGGGCGGCGCGAAACTCGTCCATGCGGTAATTCAAACCCGGTTGAAGGACGTCATACGAAATGGCCCGGCCCTCATGGCGGTCAAAACTCAGCGTCGACATTCCATGGGACCGAAGATAGCGCCCTTTTTCAAACACCTTCGGATCTGGCGCAACGAACATACCGCCCTCGCCGACGGCCAGGTTTTTGTTGGCAAAAAAGCTAAAGGCCGAAATGTCGCCCCAGGTCCCGCACATTTTGCCGTTTCTTTTGCCACCAATGGCATGGGCCACATCTTCAATGATGTAAATATTGTTTTCCCGGGCAATCTTTACGATCTCGGGATCAAACGGGTGACCCGCAAAATGAAGGGCGATAATCGCCTTTGTTTTTTTCGTGATCTTGCGCTTCATATCGGAAACCGAAATATTCCAGTCGTCGAGAGATGTCGCATCAACCGAAACCGGGGTTGCCCCAACCATCATCACCACATTGAGGTCGGCAATAAAGGTCGAGGCCGGTACCATGACCTCGTCGCCGGGTCCGATATCGAGGGCAAGCAGAGCCATATGAAGACCCGCCGTACAACTGGAAACAGCCAGGCTGGAAACGCCCCCCCCCAGGTACCGGGAAAACTCCTCTTCGAAGGTTTTAGTCTTCTCCCCCATGGTTATCCAACCGGATTCGAGTACGTCCAGGAGGGCCTGCTTTTCGGCTTCGGCATAATCCAGTTTAAATAATTGTACTTTCCACATTTGTCTTTTTCCTCGTTACTTAAATATTTGGGCTGTCGTCTGCGTACGTAAATAACGGTAATACCGGCATATTAAAAAAGTTCCGCGTATCTCCCGGCAAGGCTGGAATAGGCGTTATTTCGTATTACATATTCTTTTCCGTTCTTACCTAGCTTCTTTCTCTCATCATTTTTCATTTTAAATATTTTTTTGATACCATCGGCGATGGTTCGTGAATTCTGCGCCTCGACGGTGATGCCACACCCGGCGATTTTTACAAGATCGCCTTTGCCTGAAAAAGCGTGCAGTATGGGCCGTCCACTGTACATATAATCAAACAGTTTGTTGGCTGAAATGCCAAAATCATAAATCCTCTCTTTGGTCCAGCCAATAAAACAAACGTCAAACAATGCCAGAACGCTTTGTACCTGTCTCTTCGGGATCGAGGGAATAAACGTTATGTTTTCCCGATTTCCATACTTTTCCATTAAGGTTTTCCGGGCAAGGCCGTCGCCTACCAGGATAAAGTGTATTTTTTTTTCCGGCTCAAGCAGGGCAGCGGCATCAAGAAAACTCTCCAGCGAATTTGCCAGGCCCAGTGTACCCGTATACCCAATGATAAATTTTTTAACAGGAATCATCTTCATGATGGATGCGTCCAACGTTTCGGAATTTGCAAGCTCGTCCAGGTCAACGCCGTTTGTTATCCAGTGAAAGGGACGATTGATTCCCAGGGATTTCATGTGTTCTCCATAATTTGCCAGGGTCGAAACAATCTCATCCGATTTCTTTAAGGCCAATTTTTCAAAATACGATAAAAGCAAGATAAACGGATGCTTCGGCGAATATCCTCCGAGTTCCATCAAGGTTAACGGCCATATATCCTTTACTTCGTATATCAACTTACACTTGAATTTTTTTGATAAGTAAAGCGATGGGATAACGGGGGTAGTCGCCATGGGAGAAAGGATTATAACATCGGGGTTACCCAGCTCCTTAACGGGAAGAAAAAACAATTTGAATGCAAACATAAACCATTTCAACACACGCGCCGGACTATGGGCGCCGCCGTAGGGTCTTACCTTGATCCAGTAATAGTTTATGCCGTCAATAATCTCGCCGCGGGAATTTCTCTCCAAACCGGGAAGTTGTTTAAAAAGATGAGAATACGAGGCGCTGATGATGGTTACACCATATCCCTGCTGCACCAACGCTTTGGCCAGGTAGTAATGCCTGAATTCCATTCCGTGATACGGACTCCCGGCGTATTCATTTATGATCCAGATATTTTTTTTCATCCGTCTGTTAAATCAGGGAAAAATTTTTGCTTCATTGTTTCGAGAAGACAAAACCATCTTTTAAAATATACGCCTTGCCGGTGTTTTGACAAAGAGTTTCCCCGTTACCTTCCAGGGGAAGGTTCAGGCGTTCGCCATATTCGCTCATCCAGCCGACCTGCTTTGCCGGAACCCCGACCATCAGGGCATAGGGCTTTACGTCTTTATTGACAACGGCGCCCGCGCCGATAAAGGCATATTCGCCGACCGTTATACCACAAACAATGGTAGAATTGGCGCCGAGCGTGGCGCCTTTTTTTATAAACGTATCTCGGTATTCGTCTTTTCGCGAAACGGCCGATCGCGGGTTGTAGACGTTGGTAAAGACCATGCTGGGGCCGCAAAATACGTCGTCTTCAATGTAAACGTTGTCGTAAACGGATACGTTGTTTTGAATTTTTACGTTATTGCCGATTTTGACCTTGTTGCCCACAAAAACATTCTGGCCAAAAGAACATTTCTCGCCGATCACGGCTCCGCCGCATATGTGAACCCAGTGCCATACCCGGCTTCCGGCGCCGATGGTAGCGCCGTCGTCAACAATCGCCGTGGGGTGAATTTGTACGTCTTTCATAAAACTTCAGCCTATGCCTTGACGACGTTGGCAAACTTCTGGCGATAGACCCCGCGGGAATCGATAATGATTCTGGCATTTTCCTGGAGCATTTTATAATCAAATTTATCATGATCGGTCGCCAGCACAACCGCGTCGTATTGACCCACCTTGTCCGGGCTTAACCCCACGCTCTTTAAATCAAAACGATGTTCCCGCATTTTGGGGAAAACCGGTACATGCGGGTCGGAATATTCCACCAAAGCCCCTTTTTTTCTTAAAATTTCCATAATGTGAACCGAGGGGCTTTCACGCATATCGTCGACATTTTTTTTATAGGCGATGCCCAGCACCAGAATCCTGGAACCCTTTAAGGATTTCTGGCTCCCGTTGAGGGCCTCGACAATTTTATCGACCACGTAGTCGGGCATGGAGTTGTTTACCTCGCCGGCAAGCTCGATAAACCTGGTATGAAGACCATACTCCCGCGCCTTCCAGGTCAGGTAAAACGGGTCAATCGGAATGCAATGCCCGCCAATGCCGGGCCCCGGGAAATAAGGGACAAAACCAAAGGGTTTGGTCGAGGCTGCGCGAATGACCTCATGGATGTCGATTCCCATGCGATCTGCGACGATTTTCATTTCGTTTACCAGGCCGATATTGACGGCCCTGTGAATGTTTTCCAGAAGTTTTGTCATTTCGGCGGCCTCGGCGGAGCTGACCGGTACGACCTTGTCGATGACCCCCTCGTAAAGGGCAATGCCGGCCTCCTGGCACGACGGCGTTATTCCCCCGCAAACCTTGGGGGTGGTTTTGGTGTTAAAGTCCAGCCTGCCCGGGTCCTCGCGCTCCGGGGAAAAAACCAGGAACAAATCCCGGCCAACCGCCAGGCCCGATTTTTCCATCCGGGGCAACAACTCCTCCCGGGTCGTGCCCGGGTAGGTCGTGCTCTCCAGCGAAACCACCTGCCCCTTTCGCAGGTAGGGGACAAACGAGTCTACCGTGTTGATCACGTAGCTTAAATCGGGCTCCCTGTATTTGTTTAACGGGGTTGGCACGCAAATGATGAGCGCATCAGCCTCGGCGGTTCGGGAAAAATCCAGCGTCGCGTCAAAACCGGCCTTGTTCATTTTGACAATACTTTCGTCAGAAATATGCTCGATGTAGCTTTTAGAGTTCTTGAGAGAATCTACCTTTGACTGGTCGACGTCAAAACCCAGAACGCGAAAGCCTTCTTCGGCATACCGTATCGCCAGGGGTAAACCGACATAGCCCAGGCCTAAAATTCCAATAACGGATTTTTTATTTTTCAATCTTTGAATCAGTTCGTCTTTTGCCATATAAAATTCCTGCTACCCTTTTTTATACCTTACCGCTAATTTCTTTTAAAACAAACGGATGGGCCTTCTCCGTATTTTTTACGACCGGGGAATTTCGAATCCCCTGCACCATTTCGATACTTCCCCTGGCGTCGTTTAACCCAAACCCCTGGCCGCTTAAAATGGCCTGGTAACTTACGGTATGCAAATCGGTAAACCCCTCGCTGAATTCAATTTCTTTACCGGCAACCTGAATCGAACGAAAGGTCTTCTGCCCCTTTTCCCTGAGCGCAAGCGGCACATCGTTTGAATCGAGGGAAAGAAACCACCGAACCCTTGCCCTTTCAAGCTCTAAATATCCCCCGGCCTTTGTGGGCGTAGACAGGTGTACCTCGTTTTTTTTCACCGCGCCAAAAATCCACACAAGCATGTCGTAGAAATGAATGCCGATATTGCTGGCAATCCCCCCCGACTTGCTTTCGTCGGATTTCCAGCTCTTTAAATACCATTTGCCCCGCGAGGTTATGTAGGTCAGGTCGACATCGTAATCTGTTTTGTTCGACGCCTCAACCTCGGCCTTTACCTTCTGCAAGGCCGGGTGATGCCGAAGTTGTAAAATGGTATAAACGCGTTTACCCGTTTCTTTTTCAACCTCGGCAAGATGGTCGATATGACTTAAGTCCAGCACCAGGGGTTTTTCACAAATCACATGGGCATTGTTTCGAAGGGCAAAATTCATATGGGGATGATGCAGGTAATTGGGCGAGGCAATTGCCATATAATCAATGGCCTTGACGGTTTTACGGCAACGGTCGGTAAACAGGGCAAACTCTTCGAAGCTGGTGAAAAATTCGGCCCCGGGAAAATAACTGTCAATAATACCCACGCTGTCGTTGCGATCATAGGCGACAACAAGATCATTGCCCGTATCGCGAATGGCCTTCATATGTCGGGGGGCAATGTACCCGGCGGCTCCAATCAATGCAAAATTCATTATCGTATCTCCGTTTAGTTTAATCTGCCAGGGTCCGAAGCCGTCTGAAAATTCAAAAAGTATCTTCTTCTGCCGCCTGAATGTAAGTCTTAAATTGTGCGCGCAAGCGTAAATTTCTTTTTATGGATTTTCCGGGTTACAATTAGAGTTTAGACGACATCAAGGCGTTAACTGACCTAAAATTGAAATCAACCCGGCTATATTTTTTTCTTCATCCGCCAGTTCCAGAATCAACTTCCGGTTTTTTTCGCCCAGCTTGCGCTTTTGCGAAATATTCTTCATGGTATCTGCCAGGGTTTGGGCGAAAACCCCGGGCTGGTCCAGGGGAACCAGGGTCATGTTATTATCACATAACCATTCCCGGTTCTGGGGAATATCCGACAAAACAGGGTATAAAGAACAGGACATGGCCTCAAGCATGGAAACCGAAGTACCGTCGGATCGCGAAACCGAGATGTAAATGTCGGCGGTACTCAAAAGTTCGACCAGCTTTTGACTTGTAACCCCGCCATAAAAAATCACCTTTTTTCGAATTTTCGGACTTAACGTTTTATCCGCAAATGTTTTTACGTTTTCCAATAACGGCCCCCTGGATGAAAAAATAAATTCAAAGTCGGGAATATTTTCCTGAAGTTTCCCCAGGGCTTCAATAATGTACTGGTTATTGTAAACCGGGGCAAAGCCCCTTGTACATACGATCCGGATTTTTTTGGACCTTGTCGTTTTGTCCCTTTTAAATTTTTTTGTATCGATGCCAATATACAAGGGCTTGATGTTGGCCTTCGGCGCTACTTCCCTGGTTTTTTCAGCAAGGTATTTTCCATTTACAAATACGACCTCCGCTTTGTTTAGCATGATGCGAGTAAAAATTTTTTTTACCGGGTTCATAACCATAACATCGCTGCCGACAATATAAACCGCATAGGGTCTGAAAAAGGACAACAGCGCCATGGCCCCATACCCGCCGCCATACAATGTCAAAAGGATGTCGGGCGAAAAAGCGCGCAACAACTCTTTTAACTTAAGGGGAAACACGAGATAGCGTAATTTTGATTTTATGGACGATTGTATGAAATCGACCCTGTCGACAGATTTATAAAACTGGTCGATCTCAGCGGCCTGGTCGCTTTTTTTTAAATACTGCTGAGAACCTTCCGAATAAAAGTCTATGACCTGGAGCCGGTTTTTTTGACTCGAGAGTTTCAGGGCTACCTGTCGCGACCAGGGGGAAGATACGGACATAAGAATTGAAATTTTCATTCCGGTTGCCTTATTTTTTTTGGCTTTCCCTTTCATATTTCCAGGTTTCATAAAGCGAATCTTCCAGCGAAATTTCGGGTAAAAAACCGGTTTCTGCGGTTAGTTTTTTTGAGCTTCCGTAAACCCGGGATACGTCAAAACTTTTTTTAATACTTTCGTCTTTTGTCAATTGCACTCTGCCCTCAAAAAAACCCCTCAAGGTCTCGATGATATATTCGATTTTCACCGGAACACCCGAGGCGACGTTGTAGACTTCGCCGGGCCGTCCGAGTTCCATAATAAGCCGCAAGGCCCTGGCGACATCGCGGACATCCATAAAATCGCGCTCGGCGCCAAGATCCCCCATTTTTACCTCGGCCGGCGATTGCGTTTTCAAGGCTGCCCATGCCCGTTTCAAGAAGGCACCCGCCACGACCTCAAAACCTACGCCGGGGCCAATGATATTAAACGGCCTTGCCACGACCGCCTGAACATTCCATTTTTGAAAATAGTCCAGGGCAATTTTCGACATGTAGTATTTGCTGATCCCGTAAAAGCCGACCGGGTTGCAAGGGTAAGATTCCTCTATGGGAAAATCGGCGGGATAATCGCCGGTGTTGATGCGCCCGTACTCGGCTGCGGAGCCGACAAAAAGAGTTTTTATTTTTACGTTTATACTCTTTACCGCTTCCAGGATATTGATGCACCCCAGGCAGTTTATCCGCAACATCAGGTCCTCCTGGTCATTTCGCACCCCGGGTAAAATTCCGGCCATGTTGTATACCTGGGCGGGTTGAACTTCCTCGATAACCTTCCTGACGTCCTGGTAGCGCGTAATGTCCAGGGGAATGTATTTCTCCAACGTCCCGTCGCCGGTATATTCCGGTTTTGTTCCCGTCCCGAAAATTTCGAGATCACCTGTGAGGGATAAAAAACGCAGAAGGTGGGCGCCTGAAAATCCGTTTACGCCAATCAGTAAAACTTTCATGAGTTCATTTCAATACATGTTTCCGGATATGCGCAAAGACAAATCACCCAAGAAACATACCGGGATTGGCGGTAAAATCTTCGCCGGCTTTCTGAAAATCATCAACCCTTCCGATATCCTGCCAGTAACAATCTGTGGAGTAACAAAATACCGGCTTGCCGTCTTCTTTCATACTCATCATCAAATCGGGCATGTCAAATTTTTCGTCTTTGGGAATATACCCGGCACAGTTTTTTGAAAGGATATTTATTCCCATGCTTACCTGGTAGGTTATCGAGGGTTTTTCGTTATACTTTAGAAGTTTCCCCGAAGCATCCACATCCAATACGCCAAAATCAATGTAATGATTCCGGCGGTTTACGGCGATGGTTCCCCAGGCCTGATTTTTTACATGAAAATCATATAACGCCCTGTAATCGATGGTTGTCAGAAGATCCCCGTTCATGACGAGAAAATTCTCCTCCAGGTTTTCGACCAGTTTGATCGCCCCGGCTGTACCCAGCGGTTTGTCTTCAATGTAGTAATCAATTTTAATCCCCCAGCGCGAACCGTCGCCAATCACCGCCATAAAAAGATGGGCCATGTGATTTAACGTCAGGGCTATCCGGGTAAACCCGGCTGATACCAGCTGCTGAATGACCACTTCCAGGATGGGAAGATCGCCCACGGGAAGCAATGGTTTTGGTATGGTTGCGGTAAAGGGTTTTAATCGTGTACCTTTTCCGCCTGCGAGTATTACTGCCAACATATGGTTTCCTTTTTAATTAACAAGATGAAGTAATGTGAAAAATAAATGAAATTCCAGCTTTCAATGTCAATACATAATTTTTTTTAAATCAGGATCTGGTCCGCTATTGGCCGACCCGCCTTTCAAAGCTGGTTTTCTGCTCTATTAAATCACCGGAGATATTATCGGGTAACAGGTATATCCAGCCCAGGAACACCGCAATTAAAACGGAGGAAAACTGGTTATGTAAAAATGGCTCCCATATAAAGCCGCTGAAAAAAACAAGAAAGAAGGCCGTGATAAACAAATTTTTTATCCGACTGTAGCGGCGCTTTGCGCGGATATTGAAAAACATACCAAACCATAAAAACAAACCGATCAATCCCGATTCGGTGGCAACCTGGAAGTATTGACTGTGAAAATGATTCAAGCTAACTGCCGTCATTTCAGGTGGCTCCTGGATTGTGGGGGAAATTTCAGAAAAACGCCTGCTAAACTCATCCATATTGTCCCCAATACCACACCCGATCAAAGGACTTTCCCGGATTAAATCCACCCCCACCCTGTAGGCCAGAACGCGAACGCCAAAAGAAGATCGATAATTTTGACCGATAATCACCCGCTGTAGTTCCGTGATGGTATAGTTGGCTCTTTCGCGAAATTTCAAACTGGAAAAATACATCAGGCTCATTAATCCCATAAAAAAGAGTAAACATAAAGTAGCCAACGCAAAACGGTATTTTCGAATCGACAAAATAATAACCGTTGGCAGGGCCAAAAGCAAAGAAACCTGACCGCTTCGGCCGGTTTGCACGAATGTCCAGAAAAAGGCAAGCAACACCAGAAGTCCCCAGAAAAAATAATCTTTCTTTTTAAATTCGAAATAACGATTTAGAAGCGCAATTATACCGATCACACATACCCAGGCCAGCATCATGCTGAAATCCAGGTGATGCATGAATAAATGAGCCTGCCCGCCCCATCCTTTAACGACATGGTAGACATTAAAATAATTTAAAATGGCCAGGACAATTAAAATAAACATACCCGCGCCAAATGATCGAAATACCGTATAATGCTTTTGCGGGTTTAAGGAAGTAACCATGACCGGAACCAGGAGCAGGTGCAGGTAGTTCTTGATATTATAAGCTGCTTTGGGGTAATTATCTGTCCAGAGTAACGATGTAAACATCCACAAAAGAAAAATGAATATCGACATGACCATGGGGTCCTTTTTAAGAAGACCATACTTCCTGGACCAGTCCCCCTCGACAATCCACAGGAACATGCTTATAACGACCAATATGGAAATTGCCGACCGTGACAGAGGAATTACAAATGCCAGTAAAACAAAGCTGTAATTTAACCAGACATTTATTTTAATTTTAGTAAAAGATGAGGAAAATATCTTCAAGCGATTCATTTTATTTTATGGTCGCAAACTTAACCGGCGGGTTTAAAACTTTGTTCATTCTCCAGGGTTTCCGGGAAATACTTTATCGCAAAAATGACCATGGCAACCGCCACATAGGTAATCTGCGAGGTATGTAAAAACATGATGGCCGATGCCCAGGTAAACAAATTGCTCCTTGTAAATTTTATACCCTGCTTCGGCTTATACACAAAAATAATATATATATATAACAAAACAAAAATTGTTCCAAACTGAAAACCCAGCCTGAAGAGCGAAACCTCCGAATCGGTAAATAAAAAAGGGATATCTAACAAATTATAACCGTGGGTGTAAGTTTCCGGAATATTTCCATAAGGAAGCCATTGTGTGAATACTATTTCAAAATACCGATATAGATGATCCTTCATACGATTTGAGCCATGCGAAGAAAATGAAAACTCGCTGATTATATAATTGCCTATAACATAATAAAGAACCGGAATTATAAACGGCAATGCATATAGTACATACCTGATTTTAAAATCTTTTTGAAACAAGGCAACAAGGGCAACAACGGCAAAGTATACAAACCACAACTTTACCCCCGTAAAAAGTAATCCCAATGCGGCAACCAGCATCAAGACTTTCTTATCAACAAGCGCCCCGTAGGCAAAAGCAAGAGCAAGCAACGCGCCGGACGTATGGATATTTAAATGCAATCCAAAGGGCCTCCATGTCCAGGCATCGATGCTGGCGATATCATATACCCAGTATTTAAATGATGGAAAATAGAAGTAGGAGAAATATTCAGTGATGCCGAACAGGGCATACACAATAGCGACACAAGGAATGCTTTTTCTTATGGCCCCGGAATATCGCTCTGCAACCGACATTAGCAAAAGGATACTCACATAGTTTTTAATGAATAAAACTCCCTGAAAATATCCAAACCGGTAAGCCGTGATTAAAAATATGGAAAATGTAAATATATATATAAATAGCAACACCTTTACATTCATCCTGTTGATAAAGAACAAAAAATAAATGATTGCGTACAAGGGGATTTGAAAAAAAAGGTCCACAAACCTGGAGTCGAAAATATAAAATTTTGTTATATTAATCAACAACGGGTTAAACGCGGCCAGGTAAAAGGCGAACTTGTATAAATAAGAAAAACGATTTTGCATTTAATGTAGATTCCGACCTTTAAATAAATCTTTAAAAATCTTTCCGGGTGATTACCAGCCGGAGAACCGGCCAGAAAAGGTTTTCTTTTATGAGTAACCGCAGCGCCTGTGAATAGTCGCTGTGCAATAAAACCAGGTATATAAATTTTAATGAAAGCAATATCTTTACCTTCCGCCTCCACCTTTTCAAGGCGCCGGAACTTTTCGCAAATTTATGTTTCCAGTGATCCAGTATTTCCAGGGACTCGGTAACCGAGAGCATCTTTTGTTTGGCGGTTAAATTGCCCGAGTGAATCCGGTACCTGCAGAGAGTCTTGTTTACCGCCCTGGCCGCGCTAATTTCGGAAATGGCGGCAAACAGGTAATAGTCTTCCGCCTGGCGATATTGCGTAGGTATGCCGCCGGTTTTTAAAAATATTTTCTTGTTTATAAGCGCCGAAAGAAGCGGAATAAAGTTCGTCGTCAAAAGATACTCGTAAAATATATCGCCTTGCGGCAAATGTTCCCAGACTGTATAAAAATCAGGTTCTTTTTCTTTGAAATGATCGCCAAAAATAGTGGTTTTACAATACACAAGGCCCAGGTTGGTTTTTCTTTTTTTTTCTTCTTTGACAATCGAGAATTGCTCTTCGAGTTTTTCCGGCAGCCAGAGGTCGTCACAATCTAAAAACGCAATCCAGTCGGCCTTTGTTTTTTCAATGGCAAGGTTTCGAGCTTCTCCCAAATCCGTATGCCTTGGGGCATAAAAATACCGGATTCGTTTGTCCTTGAAACTTTTTATAATTTTTGCGCTGTCGTCCGTACTTTGATTGTCCCAGAAAACGATTTCCCAGTTGGTAAAGGTCTGCCCCAGAACCGTTTTAACAGACTCGGCCAGGTAGGTCGCGCTGTTATAGCAATTCATGACGATACTGATTTCGGGTTTTTTTGAAATTTTTTCTGGGGGGTGTTTTTTGACGACGTTCATTTTCAGATTTTTTTCTATTATGACTTGCAAGTGACTTACAAAACGCTATTTAACGAATCAACGATATACCTGACGTCGGCCGGCTCCAGGTCAGGATGCAGCGGAAGAGTTAAAAGCTCGTCATAAATGGCGTCGGTAACGGGAAGTTCGCAGCCAACTTGTTGAAAATATTTCAACCAGTGGCTGGGTTGATAATGCGCACCGGTTTGAATGCCTTTTTCTTTTAATACTTCGGCTACCTTGTGTTTGATTTTTCCATTTAATTTCACCACGAAAATATGGGGCACAACCTGATCGTGGTCCAGGTTTAGCAGGCGAACATTCTTGTTATCTTTTAACAGGTCCGCGTACAACGCCGCCAGCATTTTTCGTTTCTTTGCCATTTCGGGAAACTTCTTGAATTGTTCAATGCCGATAGCCGCCATTAAATCACTCATATGGTATCGCCAGCCCTGTTCGGTAACCTCGAATTGCCAGCTTCTTTCTCCGGAAAATCTTTTCTCCGTATCTTTAACCACACCGAGAAGCCGGGCGTCTTTTACTTTCTCAAGAATTTCCGGATCATCCGTTACGATGCAGCCGCCTTCGCCGGAGGTAATGTTTTTAATGCCGTCAAAACTAAAACAGGAAATGTCGCCAAAGCTGCCGGTTTTTTTTTCGTTGTACAAAGTACCAAAAGCATGAGCGGCGTCTTCTATGACTCGAAGTTTATGTTTTTCGGCAAACTTATAAACGCCGTCCAGGTCGCCGACCCCGCCGGAGTAATGAACCGGCATGATCGCCCGGGTATTTTCAGTAATTCGTTTTTCGGCATCGGCCAGGTCAATGGTGATGGTATCGGGCTTAACCTCGCAAAAAACCGGTCTTGCGCCCGTAGCGGCTATCGCCTGGCAGGAGGCTACAAACGTCAGCGACTGTACCAGCACCTCGTCGCCCGTTTTTAAACCAATGGCCTGGCAGGCCAGGTGAAGGGCGGCGGTTCCGTTGACCACGCATACGGCCTGACGCCCAAAGAAGTCCGAAAGCAGGCCTTCAAACTCCTGGACCTTTTTTCCCATTCCCAGGAATTCTTTTTCAAGAACCTCCGCAACCGCCCGGATTTCGCTTTTGCCGATACAGGACTTTGACAACCGGATCATGATTATTTCCAGACCTTCCAAGGGGCCGCCTGTGACGACCACAGCTCCTCAAGGACATTTTTATCACGAACCGTATCCATACACTGCCAGAACCCATCGTGCTTATAAGAGACAAGCTCACCCATTTTGGTTACCTTCTCCAGGGGATCTTTTTCCAGCACGGTGGAATCATCCGCGATTAAATCAAAAAATGCAGGTTCCATAACAAAAAACCCGCCGTTGATCCACCCTGCCTTCGTCTGGGGTTTTTCCTGAAACGACTGCACCACCCCGCTTTCCCCAATGTCAATTTCGCCAAATCTTGCCGCAGGGTGAACCGCCGTAACGGTCACCATCTTGCCGTGACTTTTATGAAATTTCACCAGCTCGTCCAGATTCACGTTGGACAACCCGTCCCCATAGGTTAGCAAAAAGGTCTCGTTACCGATATAATCTTTCATGCGTTTTACCCTGCCGCCGGTCATGGTATTTAACCCCGTATCGATCAGGGTGACCTTCCAGTCAAGGGGCAGTCTTTTTTTGTACTCAACCTCGCCGTTTTGAAGGTTAATGGTAAAATCGGAATTCAGGGCATGGTAATGCAAAAAGTATTTTTTTATCTGGGAGGCTTTGTAACCCAGGGCGATGTAGAAATCCTTGTGACCAAATGAGGCATATATATTCATGATATGCCACAACATGGGGTGATCGCCTACCTCCACCATGGGTTTGGGAATACTCGTGGTATATTCGGAAAGCCTGGTTCCAAATCCGCCGGCAAGAATTATCGTTTTCATAGTTTCCTCAATAGTGTTTATTAAATAAGAAGCGAAGGCATTGACGGATGACGCAAATCCCGGTTTTCAGCCTCGTCGGGAACATGCATGATACTGGCCAGGTTTAAAAGCATATTGATACCGCCGCTTTCGCCTTTAAAGGCAAGCCAGACGCCGGCCGGCACCGTTAGCCGATAATAATTCTCGGGAGATAATTTTGCAATGCCGCAAATACCCCGCGTCGAGCTTTCGGGCCGATCATCAAAGGCCATAAACGATATGCTGCCCTGTACAACCACGAGGTTCAATACCATCTTGCTGTGCCGCTTCCAGCCTTTAACGACTCCCGGGTTTACCGTAGAAAAATAGGCCTCTCCAAAACCGGCAAAACCCGGATCGCTTTGTTTCATGGCGTGTCGAACCGACCCCAGATCACCCGTAATAATCTTTAAAGGCGTCAGCATAACGCCCTCAATTTCGGTAATTTTTTTTATATCGTCCATCCGGATTTTCTCTCAAGGGCAAAACGGGAATACGCCTGAATCTGCTCAAGCGTCATGGCCCATACGTCCGAATTACCTTCATAAAATGAACGGTACCAGTCTACGGTCATGGCGCAATTTTCTTCAAAAGTCAGGGTCGGTTTCCACCCCAGCATATGCAGGGCCTTGTCGCAGCACAGTTTGAGCAGACCCGCCTCGTGCCTTGTCTCGGAAGGATCGGAAATATCTTTCCAGTTGGCGCCCTCCCAGTGATTTTTCATCTCGGTAAGGAGCTGGCTTACGGTAAAATTTTGTTCGGCGCCGGGACCAAAGTTAAAGGCCTCCGAGTTTAAGCCGGAATTCTCAAAAAGCTTTGCGCCCAAAAGCAGGTAACCGCTTAAGGGTTCCAGAACATGCTGCCAGGGTCTTGTCGCAGACGGGCTGCGAATTTCCAGAACCTTGCCCTGCGACCATGAACGCATGGCGTCGGGAACAATACGGTCCCTGGCCCAGTCGCCGCCGCCGATGACGTTACCCGCACGGCCAACGGCGACCTTGACCTGACTATCGGGCCTGGAAAAATACGAATGGGCATAGGTCTTGATCGCAAGTTCGGCCATTCCCTTGGAGGCGCTGTAGGGGTCCTTGCCCCCCAGGGGATCGTTTTCCCGGTAACCCCAGGTCCATTCCACGTTATCATAGGCCTTGTCGCTGGTAATCATCACGGCAATACAAGGGTGATTGGTTAACCGCAACGCCTCCAGTATGTTGGCAGTACCCAAAGCATTGGAAGTGATGGTTTCCATCGGGTCGTCGTAGGAATACCGAACCAGGGGTTGTGCGGCCAGGTGAAAAACAAAGTCGGGCTTTATTTCCCGGATCGCCGAAATTACATCGGGCAAATTCCGGATGTCTTTTTCAAAATACCGGATTTTCTTTAAATGCCCCGCGGCGTCAAAATGCGAAGGATCTGTCGGCACCCCATTGGAAAGCCCCGAAACTTCCGCGTTTAATTGCAGCAACCATGCCGCAAGCCACGAGCCTTTAAAGCCGGTATTTCCCGTTACGAGAATTTTTTTATTGGAATACACATTACGAAATGTCATGACTACCTTTCCTGAGAATATTTTCTCAAAATCAACGGCCGGATTTTAAAATATTACGAAAATATTCTATCGTTAAATCCAGACCTTCATTGAGTTGAATCCGTGGCTCCCAGTTTAACCTGCTTTTGGCAAGATCAATTACGGGCTTTCTTTGCAAAGGATCATCGGTCGGCAGGTCCTTGAATACGATTTTACCGGCGCCGCCCACTTTATCAAGAACCTTTCTGGCCAAATCCAGTATGGTAAATTCAAACGGGTTACCCAGGTTTACCGGGCCATGAAAACCGGCCTCGGAATCCATCATGGAGACAATTCCGTTAATTAAATCATCGACATAGCAAAAACTGCGGGTTTGCGTTCCGTCGCCATAGATCGTTAAATCGGCGCCGGTCAGGGCCTGGATGATCAAATTGCTGACGACCCTGCCGTCTTCCTTGTTCATGCGCGGGCCATAGGTATTGAAGATTCGTATAACTTTGATTTGCGTCTTGTACTTACGTAAAAAATCAAAGCAAAGAGACTCGGCCGCCCGCTTGCCTTCGTCATAGCAGGCCCGCGGCCCGACCGGATTTACATTGCCCCTGTAGTCCTCACTCTGCGGGTGAACAACGGGGTCGCCATAAACTTCCGAAGTGGAAGCCTGCAAAATCCGGGCGTTGTACTTTCTGGCCAGTTCCAGCATGTTGTACATGCCAAATACGGAGGTTTTCCAGGTTTCGATTGCCTCGGCCTGGTAATGCACCGGGGATGCCGGGCAGGCTAGATTGTATATCTGGTCTACCTCGATATCAATTGGGTCAATAACATCATGCTTAATGAATTCAAGGTTTTTATTGTCCCTGAAGCTTTCCAGGTTGTCAAGGCTTCCCGTATACAAATTGTCAAGGGCGTATACCTTGTCCCCGCGATTTAAAAGTCTTTCGCATAAATGGGAACCCAGAAAACCCGCCCCGCCGGTAACTAAAATCTTTTTCATTATATCCTTCTTTTTGTTCTGTTAAATTCCCGTTAAAATACTCGTTTAAATATCCGGGGTCCCGATTTGATAGTACTCAAAATTCAATTGCTTCATTTTCGCCGCATTGTACTGGTTTCGTCCGTCAAAAATAACGGGGCGCTTCATGAGTTTTCCCATTTCGTCAAAATCCGGAGTTGTGAATTCTTTCCATTCCGTAATCAAAAGCATGGCGTCGGCATTTTTCAATGCGTCGTATTTACTTTCAAAATATTTCATGTTTTTCAGGCCCTTGAAATAATGATTTTCGGCCTCGTGGCGCGCCTTGGGATCATAGGCATGAACCGTTGCGCCTTTTTTTATCAGTTCATTGACAATCACCAGGGAACTTGCCTCTCTCATGTCATCGGTTTCCGGTTTAAACGACAGGCCCCAGACGGCAAAAACTTTACCGGACAAATCGTCACCGAACTTTTTCAGGACCTTGCTTACGAGTAAATATTTCTGATCCTTGTTTACCGACTCAACGGCCTCCAGGATTCTCGAATGATAGCCGTTTTCGTTTGCCGTTTTGATCAATGCCTGCACGTCCTTGGGAAAACAACTTCCGCCGTATCCGCAGCCGGGGTTGATAAACGAATAACCGATGCGGGAGTCGCTGCCGATTCCAATTCGAACTTTGTTGATGTCGGCGCCGACTCTCTCGCAGATAACGGACATTTCGTTGATAAAAGATATCTTCGTTGCCAGCATAGAGTTTGCGACATATTTTGTCATTTCGGCGCTTCTAACGTCCATGGTGATAAACCGGTCGTTGTCAAACATGAAGGGCTTGTAAAGCTCGTGCATTTTTTCAATGCTTGCCGGGTTATCCGCGCCGATAACCACCCTGTCGGGCTGCATGAAATCTTTTATCGCGGCTCCCTCTTTTAAAAACTCAGGATTGGATACGATGTCAAAACTGATGCTTACCCCGCGCTCGGCCAGTTTATCGGCAATGACCTTGCGGACCTTGTCGGCGGTTCCAACCGGGACAGTCGATTTATCAACCACGATCATTGGCTTTATCATGTACTTGCCAATGTCGGCGGCAACGGCGGTGACATACTGGAGGTCGGCGCTTCCGTCTTCCCCCTGGGGAGTACCTACCGCAATAAAACATATGTCTGTTTGTTCGACGGCTTCTTTAATATCGGTCGAAAAATGCAGGTTTTTTTTGGCATAGTTATCCCGCACCATTTCTTCAAGACCTGGCTCATAAATGGGTATTATTCCCTTTTTCAGGTTCTCAATCTTTGTTTTATCTATGTCGACACAAACGACATGATTACCCATTTCGGCAAAGCAGGTTCCCGAAACAAGACCTACATAACCGGTTCCAATCATAGAAATTTTCATTGTAATTTACCTCTCATCAAAATATTTATTTCGTTATATTCTGCCCATAGCCCTTTATTCAACGTCTATGAATTCCGTTTGCGTATTTGTGAAAACCGCAAAGAAATTTTCCGATATGTATGAACAACCTTTTTATTCCCGGGTTGAAACCTGCAGCGTCTGCTCAAATTTGTCCAAAAGCACGTTCCAGGACGACTCAAGTACGTTTACCGGCATGTTGATAATCATTTTGCCAATTTGCTCCCCGGTTTTACAACTTCCCGCATGGTACCCCATTTCTTCCAATGAAGATGGCGTCGAGACAATGGGCGTTTTGAACCAAAACCAGGAAGTATCGACAAATTCATCCAGGCGGGCAATCCATTTTGCATATTCGCCCCGCGATTGCCTTACTTGAAAAACAAAACGCAACGGGGCAATATCGCGCTTTTTGTCCGAATATACTTGCGGTAATAAATCGGGCCGGTATTTTTGAAGCAGTTCGACATATTTACCCAGGAGTTTTTTTCTTGCCGACTTTGTATGCTCCCATCTTTCCAGTTCGGATATTCCGATATGGGCCAGAAAGGCGGGTATTTTTGCAGGATAGGGATATCTGAATCTTCAACGGAGGTTTTATTGTAATCTGCTTCCAGGAAGGTCATTTTTTTATGAAACCCCAGTTTTTTCAAAACGGCCCTGAAGATGACGCCGAAAAAAATACCACCACCCCATAGAATAAAAAATCGGATTAGAAAACGTAAAAGTGTCTAGCCAGGAAACAACCAAATATCTTATTTATTTATAACCATTCGCAGAATCTTACCGAAAACTCGCCTTGTAGCAGAAATGGGATGATTGATGATGTAAAAAAATATTAAATATGCTCTTGCCCATTTTAAGATATTTTTTAATTTTTTAGCGGGTAACTCGGGGGTGCTTATTGAAAAACTTCGAATGTATAAATCATCTATTGAAAAATCATTCTTTAAATATCCCTTATCCTTACATAAATTAAACAATTCTGAGCCGGGGTATGGAGTCGCAATAGATATAAAAGGCGTATATATTTTCATGTTTTTTACAAACCTTATGCTGTCCCAAACCATTTTTTCCGTTTCACCGGGAATTCCAAAAACTAAAAATGTACCAACGCTAAGATTGATTTTTTGACAATGTTTAACAAGTTCAACAACTCGCTTGAGTTTAACGGGCTTTTTTATGTTGTATTTTAAATGTTCTTCATTTCCCGATTCAATAGCAAGGTTTACCTTGTAACATCCGGCTTGTTTCATAACATCCAAAACCTCATTATCCAATGCAAATGCGGCAACCCCATTAGGCGTGTCCCATTCAAAATCCAGCTTTTCCTCAATCATTTTGTTGAACAATCTTTTGGCTCTTTTTACGTTTAAAGTAGTATTGTCATCCTCAAACATGATTTCTTTAATTCCATATTCTTTCTTTATGAATTTCATCTCCGATATCACGTCATCGACATCCCTGGTTCTAAATTTTTTCCCCCATACTTTATATGCGGTGCAAAAAGTACACTTATAAGGACATCCCCTTGAAGTGATCATGGGCAGAAATTTTTCGTGTCTCCTTTCGCCATGCGATGAGTTTAATCCAAAATAAATATCCAAATTCATTTGATCGTAAGTCGGCCAGGGCAAGTCATCCAGATCAATCCATGATTTTCTTTCAAAAAACCGAACTTGACCATTTTTTCTTATATATATCGACTCCAATTCTGACTCTGACAATTTATCATTTAAAAATTGTAAATACTTCAAAAATGGATATTCGCCCTCTCCCTCAACAACCGCATCAATCTCGGGGTGTGCCATTACCGAATATGGATCTGCGCTTGGATGAGCGCCGCCAAATACGGTGGTGATATTTGAATTCGTTTTCTTTACTATTTTTGCTATATTGAGAGCATTGTAAAACTGTTTGGAAAATAAATTCGAAACACCAACGACATCAGGCTTAATTTTTTCAATATAATCTGAAATCTCAATATCGCTTAGCCCAATTCGAATAATATCATTTTGTACAACTTGTCTTGTTCCCCAGCCTAAACCCAGTGAATCGATGATGGCAACGTTATAACCATATTTTTTTAGCACTGCTGCGATATACCCCATCCCCATCGGTGGCAATGGATTTATATCAACACTACTTTTAAATGTAAAAGCGGGTGGAGAGATTAACAATACATTTTTTATCATCAGGTTGCTTCCTTTTCACTGGTATTATAATGAAACTTATCATTCAAATAAATGTTATTTAGATTTTTTATATAACTCACAATACTTCGTTTTTCATTCAATGTTATCATTTAATAAGTATAATCTAAACAGATAATCAATAAAAATCGAAAAAAAAAACAAGTATTCTTAACTTACACCATCAAGTCCAGGAACTTTTTCAGATTTTTTTCTGTCGCCTCTTCAAAATACTTTTTTTTGATTTTTGCGCAATAATCCGTATGTTTTTTACCAGTAAAGTCTGATTTTACCCACCATTGTTTAACTGCCGATACCAGTTGGTCTTCGTCAAAGACAATTCTCCAGAATTTCTCATCGATATCTTCAAGGGGGTTCATCGTTATTTTAAATCTTTCCCCGACGACAATGACCGGCAACCCGGACACAATGGCTTCCAGGGCGGCGCTTGTTCCCGAAGATATGACCAGCATTGATTTTTCAAAATCCTGCACCAGGGAAAACTTCGACCATTCGATTTTTTTTCCGTTGCGAAGCTGCTCAAAACCATTTGTCGTAACAAAATCTTCCAGTTGAATATCGGGGTGAGGTCTTATAATAATTTTTTTAAATATTTTGCTAATTTCCTGAAACGATGACATTACCAACCGCAAAATATTGGCAGACTCTTGATGAGAGTGAGTTAAAAGAACCAGGAGCGTTTTATCCGCGGCTTTTTTGTGAATATTTTCAGTTTTCTTTTTAGCCGCAGGGGGGGTTTTTTCGTAAACAGACCTGTATCGTAACGCCGCCGCGGTGCCAAATTTTTCGGCGCTGCCATAAAATGCAAATCCCGGGATCAACCCTTTTCCCATAACGCGACTTTCCGGCGGGGCCGCCTGCTCTTTCACTTCTCTTGCGCCGCAAAACAAATTAAAAAAATTATATATGGGCAGGTATTGACGCATGGAGATTATTTTACATGACGGATTTTCCCGGTTGTATGCCGCGTTAAAACCCATAAAACAGGCCTTATCCAGGGGTTGGTTTTCATACCAGTCTATAACAAGTTTCGGGTAAATTCCTTGTAAGCGCAATCTTGCGGGTATCGTTTGGAAGACCTTGGCCGAGAACAAATAAAAAGCAATTTCTCTTTTCAGGGAACCTGCCAGGGTAACGAGTTCGATGTTTTCATATTCCAGGGATCGCGATTTCATTTTATAAACGGATGCATACAGGCAACTGGCGGCGGTTTTGAGAATATCCCCGAATCCCAAAAAGTAATCCGCAACCAGAATCGTTTGACTTGCTTTTTTAATTTTTCGGTAAATGTCTACGTACTCTCTTCCTTCGACATACAGCCATGGGTAGAAAGAAACCTTAAAACCGTTTTTTTCATAATATTCGTATAACCCCGGAAAGTATCGTTCTTTATAATTGCCGCTTTGATCGATCGAGTTTTTCTGCAAATAGGTATCGATCAATATTTCCGGGTTAAGCCGGCGTATTTTTTTACCGTATTGAAAACCCAGGATAATTTTTGAAAAAAAATATTTGTCGCATGTTTTAATGGTCCCTGAGATTAAGGCCACATGAAGCCTTAAAAAATTCAAGGTTGCGTGAATATAATTTCTACCCAACCCCCTGACCTCTACCTCGTAACCGTTACTTTCGAGATAGTCTTGAAGTGTCTTCGAAAACGGGCGATGATCGCAGACAACAACCAGGTTCTTTTGGTCTTTGCGAATATTATCTGGCCGTATATCTTTTTGAATATACGATAAATAAAGAAGATGCAGTACGAAATCCGACATAAACGGATTTTTTAGAAACGAAACCGCCTGCCAGCGATCATAAAATTGATCGACAAGGTTGGCGTCGATCCATTGAATTATTTTTTTTCTTTCGCAAATTACATACGAATAAAACTCCCCGGGCTTTATATATGCGTTTTCCTTTCCAAAGAGGATTTCAATTTTAGAATATACTTCAGGTTTTTCCCCCACGTATATCCATTGAGAATCCGGGAAATTTTGAATTTCTTTTTCGGAAATAATCAGAATTTTCATATTATGTTTCCCGCATGGCGCCAACATGCAGGCTGGTAAACCTGTCAGGCAATTTAATTCAATGGTTTTATCAGGATAACCGGTTTCGTATATACACGAAGAAAGTATCGCACAACGCGCTTTTTATCAAATCGCTTTTATAGCTTTCCAGTGTCTGTGATGAAAACAGATGGCTGTATTTGCCCTGGCCGCCCGGCTTGCCCTCCTGCATCCAGTGCATGTGATTGGATAAGTCGTACCTCTGTTCGAGTTTAAATTCATAAGAGCAATCGATTTTATCAAGAATTTTTGACAACGACTCAGGAGAAAAATAATAGTGGTGAGCAATCGACCAGTAAAATTTTTCAAATGCCGGAATGCGATACAGCGACGTCAGGGGATCGTTTACATTGGGGACTTCCGCAATGATAACCCCGTCGGGATTTAACAATTTCAATTGTTCTTCGATAAACTCGCCGGTATTTCGAATGTGCTCCAAAACAAAAAAATGAACAATCAGATCGTATTTATGACCGGGATGAGCCTGCTTTAAAAGCTCCACACTCTCAAAAGTTTCGTGGTTCCTGGATTTTAAAAATTCCAGAAATTCCCCGGATGGCTCAACGCCAAAAGTCTCCATACCCGAATTTCGAAACTCGTCCATCATAAAGCCGGAAGAACACCCAATCTCCAAGACGCGCTTTTTGGGGGTAATAAACTCTTCAAGGAATTTCCACCGTCGTTTGACCTGGTCCTGGTTGGTCTTGATGTGCGATTCGGGCCCGGTCCAGTCGCGCTCGCCTTCTGCCCGGGTCGTCATGAACTTTTCAAATTCTTTTTTATAAAAATAGGCCTCTTCTTCGGCAGAGGGAACCGGGTAAAGATAAACCAGGGAGCAGGCCTGGCATTTCCAGAACTTATGCCCGGGTTTTCCCCCGAATACATGTTCGGCGCGAATTTCCTGCTCCTGCGAGGGGGCGTTACAAAATCTACAGGCTGGTTTTTCCACTACTGACTCCTGATATTCTTTTTTATGACTATGTTTTCTGGCGGGCCCAGGAAACCATTCTTTGCAAACCTTCGTTAAGGTCAATTTGTGGCGTCCACCCGAATTTGTCTTTCATGACAGACATATCGGCAAAGATACCAAACTGGTCGCCGGGAGTCGACCCCTCATACTTTACCCTGACTTCTTCATGCATTTGGCGCATAATGCCGCTTACGAGGGTTTCGACCGTGGTTTTTTTGCCGGAACCAACATTGGCAATCAGGGTCCCGCCTGGCATCTTTTGCCATGCCGAAATAAACGCGGAAACAACGTCGTCTATGTATACAAAATCACGGAAGCGATCTTTGGAACCCTTTACATGAATAGCGTTATCCGCCATGGCCTGGGCAAGAAAAATACTTACCATACCCTGCCTCAGGTTTTCCATGTTTTGCCCGGGGCCATAGACATTAAACAACCGCAGGGCGACAGAATTTATCCCATATTGATTATGATAGATTCTCAAATAATGCTCGCTGGCCAGTTTACCAACGCCATAAAACGAAAGCGGTACGGTAGAAAAGGACTCTTTAACGGCCACGTCAGGCTGGTTGCCGTAGACCGACATCGTACTGGCATAGATAAATTTTTTACACCCGATTTTGTTGGCCAGCTGCAACAATTGCAACGTCGACTGGGCATTGGTTTGCAGATCATAAACGGGATTATCGTAGCTGATTTCCCCCGAGCTTTGACCGGCAATATGAAATATCGCCTCAAATTGCCTGTTCTCCAGTTTCTCTATAATGGCGCCTGACTGACAATCCCCCTGTAAAAATTCAATACCCTCCGGCAGGTTTTTTTTATTTCCCGTTGAAAGATTGTCTATGGTTACGACACTATGCCCCTGCCTCAGCAGGTAAGCCGCCACCGCGGCGCCTATAAAACCGGCGGCGCCCGTTACTAAAAAATTTTCTTTTTTCATTAAAGTCCTTTAGATGAATCCGTTTGCAAATTTTGCACGAAGTATAATTTTATTTTTTTTGAAATGTTTTCTTTAAATCGTATATGAAATAATTGTGATTATGCCTGGAAAGTACCAGGTTATCGTACCTGGTATACGTTACCAAGTACCGCACATGCGCTTTATTGAAAATATTTTCGATTTGGATCGGGGTTAAACTATCGTAGGCGTCAAAGACTTTAGGGTTTAACTTTCCAAATTCATTTTCATATAAAGAAAGAGGATTATCCGTACCGCATACCAGGCTTAACTTGTAGAGGTAATTTTCAAAAGACTTTTTCGAAAACAAAACGGTGCCCCAGTCGTCGAGACTTAAAAAAATCCTGTTTCCGGTTATATACGATTCCAGGTACGTCCCACTGTTATAAAGTCCCGGGGGCAATTGAATGATCTCGTGTTCTCTATTGACTTCGTTAATGTCTTTGAGCAATTCTGCCGAAACCCCGCCCCGTCTCGTTATAAAATCCAGGGCAGCTTTCTTTCCTTCAGGAATTTTCCAGTAATTCCCGGCATTTATCTGTTTCAATGACGTTTTAACATTGTTAAATGGGTAATATACCCTGCTCCAAGACAAGATCCAACCCAGGATTACCACAAGAGCAAGCAGTTCATGGCGGTATTGTCTATTTCGGAGAAAAAGATATGTCACTAATAAAAGTATGACCGAGGTAACGACCGCAGCTTTGACATATTCGCCGATAACCCAGGAATTTGCGTTTCGTATATCCGCAAACGTCAGGTAAAATGAAACCGGCAGGGTCAGTAGCAGTATAAGCTCTTTCCTGGTAAATTTTGTCCCGTTTAAAAATACAATGACGCCGGTAATCCCTGCGGCGGCAACCAATACCAAAGGAACCGGATTGAGAAAAGCGATGCAAAACAGCGGCAGTATAAACTCCCCCCCTTTGCCAAGAGACTTCTTGAAAAGTGAAATTAAATGCAATATTACCGCAAGTACAATTAAATAGTAAACCCATATTCCGCGTCGCAATTGAAGCGCGGTGATCTGCTCTGAAATTACCGGCAGCGAAAATCCCCGGGAATGCAACGCTTCAAACCCCACCAAAATTACCGTTAGAAACGTTGCGCCCCAGAACAATATCTTCAATTCTTCTGATTGAATCCTCTCGCGATAAACAATGACGATGACCGCCAGGGGCGCGATAAGATAGCCAAAATTTTTAAGCGTGTACATTAACAGTACGTCGTCAGGATCCGTTTGCTTCAAATAAGTAAACCACTGGTTAAAATTCACCGGCAATCGCGGCGCCTCTGCCGAGGCGAAGGTTCCTATAATGGCAAAGTACAACACGGTAACCAGAGCCGGGATCAACAACTTCAGGATTTCAAATTCTTTTCTGAATAATTTGTAAATGCTGTAACCTGCATAAATAAAGGCAAAGGCCGACAGTCCGTAGCCGGGATGCAGGGCAATCGAAAGCGCAGAAAAAAATCCGGCTACCCAGAAAGATTTCCTATAGTAGAATATCCAGCTCAATAAGATAAAAAATGCGCCGAGGGAGGCTTTAAAAAACAAAGCCTCTCTCCACATTCCATTAAAGGTTAATCCGTGACTTACATAACCTGCCGGGAGAAAGAAAACAACCGCCGCAATGAATGCCAGATGATCTGAAATTTCCCAACGTTTGCATAGAAAAAACACAAATATACCAAATGAAAATTTCATTACCCATCCCATAATTAATTCAGGAAACGGGGCCCTTAAAAAATACACAAATGTCTTTTCAAAAAAATTGCTGACAAAAGAATATCTTGAAATGGCATACCCAAACGGGCTGATCTGGGGAATCAAGTTGCCTGCCGATTCGGGAACGGCGATATTATACAAAATTACCTGCCAGGCATGCGTTCCATACCAGAGCGTTTGTATCAAGGCGCATATTCCAATAATGGCAATGATAACCCTGCGGTTAATTTCCCCTGTATTACTAAAACTATTAAAAAATTTCCGATAACTCACAAACATCCCTGCAAATAAAAAATCGTACCGTACTACCTTCAACTGATTTTAAAAAAACGAAGAGTCTCTTTAATAATTTTTTCTAGTTGGGCGTTTTGCAAATCAAAAAACATCGGAAACCTCACAAGGCGTTGCGCCAGGTCTTCGGTTTCGGGAAGCTCGAAATGATTTTGAAATGTCCTCCTGGCATACTCCGACTGGTGGAGCGGCACGTAATGAAAGACGCTACTGACGCCATTTTGTTTTAAAAAATCAATCAAATTATCTCTCAATTCGTTTGTTTCGGTCAGGGCATAATACATGTGCGCATTATGACTGCAGTCGCCCGGAATCGTCGGTAGCTTCAGATGCGAATGATCTTCCAGGCGGGCAAATCCGTTATGGTAGATATTCCATATGTCAAGCCGTCTTTGGGTTATTGCTTGCGTATCTTCCAGTTGGGCCAGTAAAAATGCGGCATTTAAATCTGATGGAAGAAACGAGGATCCAATATCTACCCAGGTATACTTGTCTACCTGGCCGCGAAGAAACCGGCTGCGGTTGGTGCCCTTTTCACGGATAATTTCGGAACGCAATATATACTTCTCGTCGTTGATTAACAGGGCCCCGCCTTCGCCGCAATGAATGTTTTTCGTCTCATGAAAACTAAAACAGCCGAGATGCCCGATGGATCCAAGGGGTTTGCCGTTATAACTTGCGCCTACCCCCTGTGCGGCATCTTCGATTACCAGCAGCTTGCGGCGGCCGGCAATATCCATGATGGCATCCATCTCACAGGCGACCCCGGCATAATGAACAGGGACAATAGCCTTTGTTTTCGGGGTAATGGCTTTCTCAATCAAAGACTCGTCGATGTTCAACGTATCCGCCCGTATATCGACAAACACGGGAATGCCGCCGCGCAATACAAAGGCATTGGCGGTAGAGACAAATGTATACGACGGCATGATTACCTCGTCGCCGGGTTGAATATCGGCAAGAATGGCCGCCATTTCCAGGGCCGCCGTGCAGGAATGGGTCAGCAGGGCTTTTTTGGCCCCCGTCATTTGCTCAAGCACAGCCTGACATTTTTTGGTAAAAGGCCCATCCCCGGAAAATTTTCCGTCGGCAAATGCCTCGTCAAGGCGGGCCTTTTCCTTTCCGGTAAGATATGGCTTGTTAAAGGGAATCATGGTTTTTCTTTTTTCCGGGCAACTACCACAAGGGAGCCGCCAAAGGGAAAATGTATTCCGCCCAAAGTCAGGAATATTTCTATATTTAAAATTATTTCCAGCAATTTATTTAACCATTTCGGAATTTCAAATTCGGAGGCCATATTGTACTCTTTGTTTTTCATTCTTAACCGGCTGATCAACATCAGGGGAAAAAGCAAACTCGTATACGAGCAGGTCATTCGAATGTCAAAACCGGCAGCCTGTAATTTTTTCTTTAACTCCACCTTTGTATACCGGCGTTTATGACAGGCATAATCGTCTGCCGGGCTCCATAGAAACCGGTGCTGGGGTACGGTTATGAGAAAGTTTCCACCAGGAACAAGGGCATTGTAAACCTGGTTTAAAACCAGACCGTCGTTTTCAATGTGCTCAATCACATCGTAGGCCCCGACCAGGTTAAATTTGTTTTGAAAAGGCATCCTGGTTGCGTCCATTTGAATCAATTCGGCGCGTTTAATTCTTTTTTTTGTATACTTCAGACCCTCGGTATATATTTCGCTGCCAAAACATTTCATACCGGGAAATGTTTCCTCAATGGCATGCAATACATAACCGGTGCCACAGCCAATTTCCAGGTAGGCGGCGCCATGAAGATTGTATTTTTGAATCAGGGAAAGGATAAGTTTATTTCTGGCCCTGAACCAGAAATTACCTTCTTCGATTTCATACAACGCCATGAAACTTTCGCACTCGAAACCGTCATTTTTTCTGGCCACCTCCGGCGCGTACGCCGCAAACCCGTCAATTTTTTTTGTTTTTTCTAACGCCATTTCAGCCCTTGCTACCGACGATCACGCCGGTTACAATCAGGAAAAGACCAATGTATTGATAAATCGAAATCGTTTCATGGAAAAATACACCGCTTAAAATAACCACAGCCGGAAAAGTAATGCTCATAAAAGGATAAGCATGACTTAATTCCAGTTTTGTCATTGCAGCCATCCAGGCCAGCGCGGCCAAAAAAGCGCCAACAAAGCCTGTTATAATCCAGAAATCAAATAAATTTTTAACTAAAAAAACAATTTTGTCATCAAATGCCTCAGGTAGAGCGCCCTTTATGGACATTCGCCATTTGATAACAAGTTGACCATAAACTGTAAATAAAATCGTAATAAAAATGTAGATATACCGCATTGGCTAATTTCCTTTGTTAATTCCCCATTCCTGTAAATAAATATCCCGATTACTGATTACTTCTTCATTGATCAGTCCGTCAATCTGCTTTCCAATGGATTGGCGTGCATTGAGAGTATTCGTAATATTGTTATCCATGTTTTTCCTGAATAAGACAATGGAGTCAGAGGAAGAGTATTATTAAAAAGCAACTCAAATTCCCAAGAGTTGAATACACTAACCGGGAACTCATGACCTGACTCTCCCCTGGCAGCGGCCATGGATATCCTGGCGCCTGTGCCTGGCAGGCAGAAAAAATCTGGTAGTATGCATGCATTGTATACAATGCTAAAATTATTCAACGCCAGAGAAGGATTTTCCGCAGCAATCCTCGCTATAATCGTATCGCATCTGACTGGTAGTTCCGATCATATCACAAGTATATATGGTTATGTCAGCCATAATATTTTGCCTAGCATTTTTGTAGAACGGTTTTTTTTATAAAAATTTTATTTATTTTTTGTCAATTCATTGAACATGGGAAAATTAGTTTATCAGAATACCTTGATCCTTGTGATTACTAATACTTCTGGCGGGATTTCCCTCATAACGATTTGCGGCCCGGGTGGAGTTCAGTAACACTCCGCCACACACGACATAAGTTTCATCGCGAATAGTAATGTCATTGATCGTCACTACTCCATTGCCGATAAAGCAAAGATCTTTTATAACACTTTGCCCGCCAATCAAGCAACATGCAGAGATATAATTATGATTTTCAATGATTGTATCATGCCCAATAAGCGTATTGGACCAAATTATATTGTTATCCCCGATTTTAACAAAAGGTTCAATATTTACTCCACCTAGTATTACGTTATTGGCTCCTATTTCCAGATTAGAGTAAAATATTGCCTTTGAACTAATATAGTTTACCATTTTAAATCCGGCCGAATGTAATCGGTCAAAAAGTTGTTTGCGCATTCGCATATTTCGGTAACCAATTGCCAGAAATAAATTTACTTCATCCCGGCGATAATCGTTCATTAGATTATCGATAGAGATAACGGGTAATGTCAGAAACTCACCTGACTCTGGAAGATATTTATTATCTACACAAAAAGCAATGACCTTATAACCGCTATCAATTGAAAAATAATACATCATTTGTTTTGCAAAATCGCTGATTCCAAATATTATCAACTCCTTTGACTTCATTGTAAATTTTTAACCTTGTGCAAATAGCTGCAAGACATTATTTTTCAGCGGTAAATCCAATATATTTGTATAAGTTTCTGGCAAGCGGCATTGTTTTATGCAAAATCTCATCCATCACACTTGCATATTTAAACCGTTCATCTCTGGAACCTTTATATTCATTCACTAAAAATGCCTGACCTATAAACCAATGGTATTGAATTTTTACGTTTGAGAAACCGACATTCTTTAGAGTCTCAACCAACTCTTCTTCCTGAAAACCGCCTTTTATATTCTTTCCGTATTCTGATTTATCAAAAATCCCTTCTGCAATTCCGAATTTACTCTGAACATCCTCGTCCTTATAAACAACCATTTCAATTTCCCTTTTCAAAATAGGATCATAATTGCCTTCCCGGTTTAAAGAACTTAAACTCTGCCAAAAATAATAATTTGGATCAAGATCAGCATAATATACACCGCCTTTCTTTAATGAATTATAGGCATTTTGAAAAACTGACTTTATATCATATAAATGGTGTAAAAATGCATATGATGTAACAACGTCGTAGTAGTCTTTTTTCCCTTTGTATTTTCCCGCATCATCCCGAAATAACTCAATTTTGCATGATCCGCTGACATCCACTTTATCTAACATCGCCTGGGTAATATCAACGCCGGTAATTTCTGAAATATTAGCCTTCGCAAGATCAATTATGAAACCTGTCCCACATCCAAAATCTAATAATTTTGTAGCGCTGGTTTGCTCAAAAATTTTATTCAGAATTTCCTGAACTCGTTTTTTATTTTCAGGTCGAAAATGTGGCTCATTTTGATATTCATCTGCAAGCTTGGTATGAACGTTTATATTTGCCTCAAGAACATCTTCATTGGTGATATTAGTCATTGTTTATCCTTAATTTTATTTTTTATTCCTGGTTTGGTTTATATAATCTCTTTTCATCATCCACAAAAAACTCTTCCAGTGATTTGGGAATTCTTGAATCAAAACCAATAATGCGTCTTGCCTGGTCATTAAGTTGATTAGAGATATTTTCAGGAATCATTTTCGGCCAATCAAATCTTTGTTTCATATACACGCGACATGTTGAAAGCGTTAATGAATGACGCCAGTTATCTGTATTATTAAATCCTGCCCGATGCCAGATACGGGAATTAACAATTAACATGGTTCCTTTCTTACAGGTTACTTGTGTACAATTTTTTTCAAACATATCTTCAGTAGGTATTTTGGATGAGTTTTGAGAACCCGGGAGTAACTTTGTGCCCCCATTTTCAATCGTAAAGTCGTCTAATGCGAGAATAAAACCTGCCGTACCAATGTAGTTTGGAATAAAGCGCGGCGAGTCTACATGAAGCCTGCTGCCATAATTATCTTTTCGCGGAGGTAAGGACGAGCTTGTAAATGCATACATGATCCAGTAATCTCCAAGAATTGGAGCAAATATTTGCTGCAATCTGGGATCTTCCAGAATTTGTGCAAACATTAAGTCCCTGCACATTAGATCATGCATAAGGAACTGGTCCTTATAACTTCTATCCGACCCAAGTGGCTTATATTCGTCCAATGCTTTAATTAATTTCTCTCGTAATTGGTAGCAAATACCTTCGTCATAAAAATCGGGAAAAACGCTGTATCCTCTTGTCTCAATGTGATAAACATGTTCCTGAATTATTTCAAGTGGCAACTTTTCATGACTATAAAAATTTTTCATTTTCTCCCTCCAAAATTTTCATATTCTCTGACAACATAAACAGGTCGATTTTGGACTTCGCGCAATATCTTTCCGATATAAAGACCTATCAAACCAATCAAAAGAATTTGAATTCCCCCAATAAAAATGATCAAGGAAACAATAGTAACAAAACCAGCCTGAAAATTTACTAAATATAATCGTAAAAAGATTAAAACCGCCAAAAAAATAAAACCGACTGTAGAAATAATAAAACCTGTATAAATTGTCAGTTTTAAAGGATAATCTGAAAATGATATTACTGCATTAATCGCCATGGCCATTCTCTTTTTAAAATTATAACTGGACTTTCCTTCGGTTCGGTCCTGGTGCTTAATCGGAATATAACCTCGCTCAAAACCAATCCATGCTTCAAGGCCCGGTAAGAATCGCGATTTCTCAGAAAGACTATTATAGACGTCGACAAATCGTCTACTCATAATACGAAGAGTGGAAGCATTTACCGGGGTATTATCATTTGTTAGTTTATTAAAAAATAGAGTAAATATCCGTGATGTCAGTTTCTCGAAAAACGTTCCCTTCCGTGAATCTCTTAAGCCGTAAACAATATCGAATTTTCCCTGGATAATAACATCCAGAAGTATCGGAATCTGATCTGGATGTTCCTGCATGTCAACATTCAACATCCCGACATACTCACCCGAAGCATGCTTATAACCACACGAGAGAGCAATATGCTGGCCAAAATTTCTCGAGAGGTTTATGAGTTTTACAAACTTGAATTTTGGCAACAATTTCCTTAATTCATCCCATGAATTATTCGGACTACCATCATTAACAAATATGAGTTCAATATCCTTTTCTATACTCTTCTTTTTCAAATATTTATGAAATGCACCCTCAAATTCAATGCAGAATTTTTCGGCCAGATATCCGTCATTGTAAATAGGAACCACTATGGAATAACGTAAACCCATAATTTTATAAAAAACTCTTCATATAATTTCCAGTAGAGTCTCCAGCATTAAACAAGAGGTCAAGTATAGTTACCCCATGCTCAAAAGGCGGGTAAAGTTGCTTATATTCCGGGTAGCCAGAATAATCCATCCATTCGACCTGAATGCCTGCTTTTTTAAACAATTCAACATCCAGGTAATTTTGTGCCGCAGGGCCGCTGAGATAACAATCTCCACCGACTGCCTTGCATAAGTTTATCAACCTTTCGTTGCGGTCTCCCGGAACATTATATTCCCATACCCAGGATAAACGGGTTTTAATACCCAGTATTGTATTAATTACCTCTAAAAAAGTTCGGTTGATTTCGCTTAAATTTTCAGATTGAATACCGGCATATGCGTCCGAAAAAATTTTTTGGTACAGGTTAAAGAAAGGGGCTTTGGCATAATTATTCTGAAGAGTCCGCCAGTGCTTTATGTTCCAGTTTTTCTGGCTTACCTTGATATCGCGAATTTCCTGGTCGATACTGTGATAAACGGGAATCGTCAGCCATTGAATCCCCTGCGAAGTTTTTATCCTGTTTCTGTTTCTCCAGTCATTTTTTGTAAATTGAACGTCGTCATACAATATGAACTCATCGACCATATTGATCAGGTCAAAATAACCTTTCCAGGGTATGTAATTAGACTGCAAAACCGCAACTTTTTTCATATACTTTGTTTACCGGAATACTTCTGAAGAAACCATTCAACCGTAACGTCAATGGCGTTCTCAAAGCGTGCGTCTGGCTCCCAGCCCAATTCCTTTTTTAACTTCGTCGCATCGATAGCATAACGCCTGTCATGCCCCGGACGATCCGTTACATAGGAGATCTGATCAGTATAGCTTTTACCATCTAAACGCGGCGACTTTTGATCCAACATTGTGCAAATTATTTTTGCAATATCAACATTCTGCATCTCGCAGTTACCGCCGATATTGTACACCTCCCCAGCTTTGCCTTGATGAAATACAAGGTCCAGGGCCTGACAATGATCCTCTACATAAAGCCAGTCGCGTACATTTTTTCCATCTCCATAAATTGGAATTTTTTCACCGGCAAGCGCTTTGCGTATAATGACTGGTATCAGTTTCTCGGAGTGCTGCCGCGGACCATAGTTATTGGAACAATTTGTAATTACGGTATTTATCCCATAGGTATGGTGGTAGCTGCGCACCAGCATATCGCTACCAGCTTTCGTGGCGCTGTAGGGCGAGTTCGGAGCATAGGGAGTCTCTTCCGTGAAATACCCGGTTTCCCCGAGAGTGCCATAAACCTCGTCGGTAGAAACGTGATGAAAACGGGTTTCCTCAAAACCGGTTTTACTTTTAAACGGGCTCTCCATCCAGCAGTTTCGCGCAACGTCCAGCAGTGTAAATGTGCCAAAAACGTTTGTTTCGACAAACACCCTGGGACCGGCAATGGAATTGTCCACATGAGATTCTGCCGCCAGGTGAATGACGCCATCAATACGGTAGTCATGGAATATTTTTTCAACCAGTTGACGATCGCCAATATCGCCCTCAAAAAACCTGTAATTTTGAGAGTCCTTTACCTGTGACAGGTTCTCGAGATTCCCGGCATAGGTAAGTTTGTCAAGGTTTACGATCATCGTACCGGGATATTTTGTTACCAGCAAGGTTACCAGGTTGCTTCCGATAAATCCCGCACCTCCCGTAACCAGTATGGATTTATTTTTTTTCATTTTATCGCTTAATTCTCATTGACCAGTTTTTTTAAATAATTGCCGTATTCTGTTTTTTGAAGGTATCTGGCAACGTCCATTACCTGTTCTTTGCTCATCCATCCATTATGAAAAGCTATTTCTTCCAGGCAGGCGATTTTCAAGCCCTGCCGATGCTCTACGGTTTGTACAAACTGACTGGATTCGATTAAACTGTCATGGGTACCGGCGTCAAGCCAGGCAAAACCGCGACCCAGGTTCTCTACAAACAGGGATTGTTCTTTCAGGTATAAATTCAACACGTCGGTAATTTCCAGCTCGCCGCGCCCGGAAGGTACAAGGCTTTTTGCATAGCCAATAACGCGCTGGTCGCAAAAATAAAGCCCGGTAACGGCAAAATGTGATTTTGGTTTTAGCGGTTTTTCCTCAATCGATATCGCCGTTTTATTATGATCAAATTCAACGACGCCAAAACGCTCGGGGTCCCTTACCTGGTAGGCAAATATGGTAGCGCCATTTTTCCGGGAAACGGCATTTTTTAACAGGGTTGAAAATCCATAGCCATAAAAAATATTATCGCCCAGGATCATCGCGACTTGGTCATTGCCGATAAATTTTTCGCCGATGATAAATGCCTCGGCAAGACCCCGCGGTTTTTCCTGGACGGCGTATTCCAATGAAATACCCAGTTGGGAACCGTTACCAAACAGTTGCCTGAAAAGAGGCAAATCATTTGGGGTCGAAATAATCAGGATTTCTCTAATACCGGCAAGCATCAACACGCTCAAGGGATAATAAATTAAGGGTTTATCGTATACAGGTAGCAGCTGTTTTGAAACAACCGCTGTTAAAGGGTACAACCTTGTTCCTGAACCGCCTGCGAGAATTATTCCTTTCATATAGCCTTTTCAGTATTTAATAGTTTGGGCGTAATAAATGTTTTTGCAAAATCACTTACGCGGGATACGCTCATTTTTTTCCGGGCATACCAAATCAATATATTTCTGCAGCCACAAAGCGCGGGTCTTTTCATATCCCAGACTGTTCAAATGCACTCCGTCTTCCGTATTAAAATAATTATCGGGCAAACCCCGAAGATCGACATAGTCAACCGAAGTAGACTTTATAACCTCCAGGGTTTTATCCTGGATGGATTCAAGAGGGGTAATCATATGCTTTCGATACTTGCTTGTTGAACTAACATTGGGAAAAACGCCCAGAATTATTCTAATATGATTTTGCCGCAGAGTATTCACTGTATCTTTTAAATTATTCACAAACTCCAAAGGCGAAATTCCTTTGTGAGTTTCGGTAAAACCAATCGTATATTGCACATACCTCACATTATGTTTTTTCAAATATGGTATAACTTGATAACGAAGATGATAACCGGTAAAAAAACCGGATAACATGCCTCCAACGGCATAATTTTGAAATTGGATCGGGATTCCACATTTTTCTTCCAGCTCATCGGTCATGCGCGGAAACCAGCTTCCATGAGAAGGTATAAAATTATATTCTTCATGAGCAGTCGGATCAACTACAAGGCCATTTTTTGAAATTGCCAATATTGTATTTGAACCCCTTTCATGAGCCTGGCCGATTGCGCCAATAGATTCTCCTATTCCAACTTTTGAAATACGTTTGAAAAAAATGCCGTGATGCCAAATCCATACGCTGTGCCAGCCAACCTTGCAGGGAATATTTGCAGAAACCCTTTGATAACCCGAAACTTTGTCTGAAAATAGCGGCCGCAATTTTGTTATACGATTACAGGTAAATACCATTGCCGGGAAAAAATCCGCATGTACTACATCAACCTTGATTAATCCTTCCGTACCATTTCTGCTGATCACGCTATGTTCTTCAGGATCCAGAACCGTAATATGGTCATTGGCAATATTATTAAGAAGTATAAAAATGAGTATGCCAAAAACCGGAATCAAATACCTCTTATCTCTTAAAAATTCCCGTACCATACTTTAAATCGTCTAACGTCTTTTCTTGATAACTTTTGCAGGAACCCCGCCGACAATGACAAAAGGCGGAATGTCTTTTGTAACAACCGCCCCGGCGGCAACGATACTGCCTTCCCCGATGGTCACGTTGGTTGTCACGATCACGCCGGCGCCAAGCCAGACATTATTTTCTAAAATTATTTTTCCGCTTCGGTGCCCCTGGCGGCGTATCGGAACCTCTATATCTTTAAATTCGTGATCGGCGGCCCGCAAAACAGAATTTGGCCCAATGAGTACATTATCACCGATGGAAATTTCGCCCTGGGAGGCGGCAATCATCACGTTGTGGTTAAAAGAACAGTCTTTGCCAATCGAAAGTACGCCGTCATGTCCATAGATATAGGAATTTGCCATGATTCGTGTGCCGTCGCCTACCCGTATTTTCTCAATACCGGTGATAACGACATTTCTACCCATATGAACATTTTTGAAATCAAACAAAAGTCCATAAATTTTTCTCCTGAGAAATATACCCAACCGGGTCGGTACATTTCTCAACAAAGCCTCAACGAGTTTTGAAATCCGCCGTCGCATTTATGTTAAATAACTGGAAACCAGGGTATCGGTTTTCATCATTTCCCGGACCCTTTCCAGGTCGGCTTTTGTATCGACAGCCTTGGTCTTAAACCTTGTGGGCACCATGCGAACCTTTAGCCCGTTTTCCAGGATTCGCATCATGTCGACAGATTCGATAATTTCCAGCGGCGTGGGAGCCATTTCATTGTATTCAAGTAAAAAGTCTCTTGTAAACGGAATTATACAAACCTGTTTTTTCATGGGAACCTCGCTGACCCCTTTTTTTCGCGAAGGGATCGGCTCCCTGGAAAAGTACAAGGCGTCGCCGTTTTTATCGACTACGACCTTTACCTCGTTGGGGTCTTCAAATTCCTGGAGTGTCTCCAGGTCTGCCACCAGGTTGGTTATCAAAATCGACTTGTCCTTTACCATCGGTTCGACGGCTTCGTCGATCATCTCGGGAAATGTCAAGGGTTCGTCGCCCTGAACCAGCACCATAATGTCGCATTTTTTACCGGTCGCGGTTTCAATTTTCAGCATTGCCTCGGCGCATCGATCGCTTGCCCGTTCGTGTTTGTCGCTTGTCATCACGGCTTTGGCGCCAATGGAAGCGGCATATTCCATAACGACTTCGTCGCAGGTGGCGATATAAACCTCATTAAGCAGTTTGCTCTTTTTTACCCGGTGGTATACATGACCGATCATGGGCATGCCGTTGATATCGGCCATGGGTTTACCCGGAAAACGGCTGCTTGCCATACGGGCCGGGATAATTGCAATGTTATTCATAGGTATTTCTCCATTTTAATATATATTTCAAGACCACAACTTTATAGGTTGGTTATCTTTGGCGCTTCAAACGCATTGTACATAAATACAGAATCGATGCTATAGGCAATGAACTGGTACCCCTCGGCGATCTTTTGTTGCAGGGCAGACTGATCCGGTTGAACGATATGCAATCCCATGGGAACATTATATTCTTTTGTTTTTAAACGAATCTGCTCCATGGCCTGCAAAAACTGTGGATGATCAAACTGTGCTGTCAGGTTCATCGAACCGGAGAGATCGTATGGGCCTACGATGACGGCATCAATAAGATTCTTACCCAGAATCTTGTCCATGTTGTTTACCGCGTTAATGTGTTCAATTTGAGCTACCAGGATAATTTCATCATTGATGTTTTTTACATACCCTGAAAAATTTTTTCCGAACAAATTGGTTCTTGAAAAACCTACGCCGCGGGTACCCCCGGGGGGATATTTTGCCCAGGAGGCCATGTTGACAATGTCTTCGCCGGTCTCGACCATGGGAACAATAATACCACGGGCCCCGGCGTCTAACGCCTGTTTGATATCCTTGGGGTGATTTTGCGCAACCCTGGCAAAAGGTACCGTGCCGCCCAGTTGCAGCGCACGAAAAATATCGGGCAAAATCTCCAGCGAAAAAGAGCCGTGTTCCAGGTCAATGGCGACCCAGTCATACCCGGAATTGCCCATGATTTCGGCAACAGAGGCGTTGGGTATCTGCATCCAGGAACCGATTGTCGGTTTGCCGGATTGAAGTTTTGCTTTAATTGTTTTCGTATCCATCAGGGAACCACTGCCTAAGGTTTACAATATGTCAATGTATTATTCATATCATTAACCGGGGACAGAAAGTTTTCGACGCGCGTCACATCATGTGCGCGAAACAACTCCCTGTTCTCGGCATTCTGGCGCAATAAAAAATCAATGCCGTTGTTGCGGGCAGCCTCAAAATCAGCCAGCGCATCGCCAATAAACAGACACTGCGAGGGCTCGTACGTTTCTTTTTCTAGAACGCTTCCTACGATGGAAGTCTTGTCACGAGGCGCGCCGAAAATTCCGCGAAAGTACGATGTAAAATTCATACGGCGGCAAATTTCTTCAATGTCTTCCTGCGGGGTTCCCGTAACGATATAAAAATTTTGAAAAGAATAATTTCTTTCAATATATTCACGCGCCCCGGGAACCCATTCTGCAGCAACTACGGCATCTAACGTCAACTCGCTGTAGCGGCGAAGTTGTTCTTCAAGTTGCGTTTGTGTCAGCGTTATGCCCGCAAAGTCCCTGAAATACATCGGTATCTTTACAAACCTGGAAATGCCGCCGTTTTCCCGGTGATGATTTTTTACCTTCTCCCGAACGTCAGCCCCGAAATCTGAAAATAATTCCAGGTAGGCCTGCGTTTTTGCCTGGTTCGACTCTTTAATGACGCCGTCAAAATCCCAGAAAATGGTTTTGTAAGAAAAAATATCCAAAGTCATTTTTTATTTGTACCTATGTTACCAATACCAGTGTCGCTATTACGGGAGTCATTGTGATGGGCAAGTACGGTAACAGGCGAGCCGTCGGCCCTGTCAAAAAAAAGCGGGGCGCAAACAACCTGGTCCGGTGTTGAGCGCAGGCCTGAAAGCTTCATGTCCTCGATAATCAATATCGGCGGTTCATTTTTAATTTCGCCGTATTCCCCGGATTCCATAGACAAAAACGCCTTGTGGGCCAGACGCCCCAGGGGACGATTCTGGTAACCGGAAAGGGAAATAAAATCAAAACCGATAAATTTGATGTTCCGGTTTTTTCTAAGCCACATTCCGGTATCGGGCGAAAACCCGGGATTTTTAAAAATATATTTTTTCTGGTCTTCGTTACGATATTTTTCAAACCCGGTTTTTACAAGCAGTATGTCGGTTTGCGCCGGTATATTTTTAAAATGTTTTTCGCAGAGCTCCATATCGATTACCTGCGACTCATCAACCGAAAGCTCTATCAAAAAAGGGGCGTTGCAAATCCAGAAGTCTGCCGGGTAATCGACCAGACTTTTTCCAGAGCCGTCAAAATGATAGGGAGCGTCCACGTGGGTACCGACATGTGCCGGAAAATTTAAAACGGAGTTGTTGGATGTGTCGCCCAACCCGGTACTGCGTTCCATTTTTTTATGAAACCTGGCGCCGTCTCCGTAAACGGGCGTTTGCGAGTTTAACTCATGATTTAAATATTGCCACATGTCTGACCGAATCTTATTTATAATACGAGAGATTTTCCCGGGTCTCGATATCGGCAATCGTCTCGATCAACCCCTGCCCCATGTCGGTAAAAAGCTCCGGGGCAAATTTTTCTCCGATTTTTGGAACAAAACTGTAGGGGGTTATCTCGTAATGTTCGCCGCCGGAATGAGGCTCATACGCCACTTCGACTTTTTTACTGATAATTTCCTGGATCATTTTCAACATTTGTTTTACGGGAATGGCCTGGTGTCCCGTTAAAATAAAGCGCTTGTTGTAGTATTCCTCAGACAAAATTCTTGCTGAAATTTTTGCCGCATCGCGAACATGAATGTATTCCCGAATTTCGTCACCGGTTCCGTGAAAGGTAATTTTTCCCTCCCGAAGGGCCTTTCGCAAATACTTGTAAATGGAATTTCGTTCGTCGGAGCGAGGTCCGTAGAGCGTACCGTATCGCAATATGGTAAAATTGAGCCCGTATTGTTTGTTGTATTCTTCGAGGAATATTTCGGAAGATTGCTTGCTGCAGCGGTAAAACCCCCCGGCATTGGAAAATACATACATCGTACTGGCGTAGACAAATTGCCGTACTTTTGCGGCAATGCAGCCCTCGATGATATTCATATTCCCCAAGACGTTTAATTCGGCTGTCGCCCGCGGGTTTGAAGAGGCGGTATCGAGATCGGCGTACCCGGCAAAATTGTAGACCACATCATGCCCCTGGATGGCCCCGGATACGGCCTGGGCGTCAAGTATATTGCCGGTCACCATGACCTGGTTTTTATGAAGGTATTTTGATTCGTGCAAATCAAATATCGTCACTTCATGGCCATAATCGGTTAATTTGTCGCAAACGTGCGAGCCGAGAAAACCGCTGCCTCCAAAAACAATTACTTTCAAACTTTTTATTTCGTTATTCAACCTGGTATTCATACTCTTCCTCTGGCACCTGGTTTTTCAAGGGGGCGCCGTTAAAAAAACGAATGGTATCTTCGGCGGCCTGCATTTCCATTGCCAGCCGGCAGTCAAAAGAACAGGATCCCATATGCTGGGTTAAAATGATATCTTCAAGTTCTTTTAAAGGTCCTTTATATGGTTCCTCTTCAAAAACATCGATGGCGGCGCCGGCAATTTTTTTATTTTTTATGGCATTGTACAAATGCTCTTCCTGGACGATTCCCCCGCGGGCGGTATTGATCAAATACGCCGTCGGCTTCATGATCTCAAAAACCTTTTCATCAATCATATAACGGGACAACTTCGAAAAAGGAACGTGTATCGAAATGATATCCGATTGCCGGCAAACCTGGTCAAGCGAAGCCACTTCTATATTCAAGCCCCGGGATTTTAATTTTTGAATTTCTTCACTTTTGTTTTTTATATCGTATACCAGAACCTTCACCGGCGAGAAGACCGAAAGCAATTCGGCAACTTTACCGCCAATCCGGCCCAGGCCGATAATCCCGATAGTTGACTCCTCGATTCTTTTTCCATAGGGGCGGGTCCATATTCCGTTTCGAATCTGCCGGTCGGCAGTTACCACCTGCCGGGTTAAAGAAACCATCAAACCAATCGTCAACTCAACAACGGCCATCGAAACGGCGTCGGGTGTATAGGTTACCGTTATCCCCTTTTGACGGCAAAGCTCAAGCGGCACCGAGTCCAGGCCAATTCCCACTCTCGAAATTATTTTCAAATTTGAAGAGGCATGGATCAGCGGCTCGAGGTTCTCGGTTCCGGCGATCAAGCCGTCAACGTCGCGGGCAAGTTCGGCGAGTTCTTCAGGCTTTAATTTTCTGCCGAGGGGATTGGTGATAATATCCCAGCCGGTCGCGACAAGCGCCTCAAGAGGAGCCTTGTCAACCCGCGAATAGGGAAACGTCGAAATAAATATTTTTGGCATCCTTTATAACCTTAACTTTTTAATCTTTTTATTTGTGTATAAAAAAAGACATAATTATCTTTTTGAAAAAGAAATTTTTTGCGATACCAGCTTTAAAAATTCCCGAATATCTGTTTTTGATACGCCCAGGTACAAAGGGAACTTCCACAAAACAATACCCAGAAGAATAAAATACGTTATTCCGGAAATAAACACAGTCGCTATAGAACGAATAAATGAAGTAATTTCGCGTATGCCGACACTTCCGAACGCCTGATCCGTTAAATTGCCATGACCCAGGTACGCGCCTGCCTGGTGGCTAATAAATGCGATAACAAAAAGAACCGCCATCGATCGTACCTGGAAAAACAGCCAGCCGGCAAAAGAAATCTGCAAATACTTCGTATTATAAAACAATTGAATATTTGTCAAAACAAATTGAATAAGCAGCGTTTTAAGCGCAAGACCTGCCGAACCAAGGCCCAGGCCCGGAATGATGAAATCCCCCGGGGCAATCAAAAGCGGCGTCATCACAATTCCCAGAATCATTCCGAAAATCCCGATCCGGGATATCAATCCCGTCTTGCCCGTAGAGAGCATCAGGGCTGCGCTGAGTTGACCAAAGGTTTGATGAAGCGGGTAAAGCGCCATTAGCGCTACGGCCAACTTTGCGCCCCGGTATTTTTCGCCGCCAAAAAGGTTGATGATTTCAACGCTTTGTACCGAGATAAAGATTCCAATAACGGCAGCAAGAACGAAAAACAGTTTGATGCGATCGAACAGGGAACGCAACCTTTCCATGTCGCCCGATTCATGCGCATTGGCAAACTCTCTTGTAATTACCGGCGTCATCGCTCCCGAAAATAAAAACGCAAGCGCCCCGAGGTTATATGAAAAACCGTAAAATCCCTGCTGGGTCGCCCCGCCGATCCATTGCAAGAACCATCGATCAAAATAACCGTAGGCAAAACTGAATAAAGTATAATAGACCAGGGGCTTTGAATACGAATAAACAAATTTTACGTATTGCGCCACCCTTTCATAACTATAGGAAATTTTAAAAAAAATATTTCGGGTTATGGCCTTTTCCCTGAACAACCGCCATAATAACATGACGATAAAAAGAAGTTGTACGAAATTTATAATGCCAAAATACGAGGTCAGGTTCAACCAACCGACAAAAAAGAACAGGACCAGCAAAATGGTTTTGACAATGGTCTGAAATATAAATTGCTTTTCCTGGCCTACGGTAAGGGCCCTGCCGTCGGACAAATAGGACAACATCAGGGTAACAATAACCAGGAAGGCAAACAAAACCCCGTTCCAGATTACGTCAACGGGGATGTCTGGCCAGAGATATTTTTCTACGTGGATCGAAAGCGACAGCGCCACCGCAATAACGATCAGCAAAGAAACCAGGAAAACGAATATAAACGAGACGCCCGTCGAAAGGTCTATGTTTTCCCGGTGATCTTTACGCGACACCCAGTTAAAATATGCCGCAGGCGCCGAAAAAGTTAAAGTGGAAAATACCAGTTGGAAATGACTGGTGATAAACTGAAACCGGCCAAAATCCTCGGGACCAAGCGATCTCGGCACAAAGGTCATGACGATCAACGTGGAAAAAACCGAAACCAATTTCCCCAGCAGTTTAAAAGAATATCGCTTTTTAACCGAATGTGTCGTCATATTATAGCTTGCAGATTTCTTTTATCCATTCATACCACCAGAAGGTATTTGACCTGGCGTATCGAAATGCCCACTCTTTTCTGGCCTGCTGCACCTGGAATGATTTCCACCAGGAATCGATATCGTTATAGACGTCATTTATGTGACCTGCCGCCAATACCGGGTCATAAAACAAAATCTTTGCCTCAACCAGTTTGTCAAAATACACCTGCGATTCGGGAGTCATCGCCCAGTGATTCTTATCCCAGAAACAAACCGTTGGCACGTTGGATGCCATCGTAATGTTCAGGGTCGTCCCGGGATGATCCAGGACAAGCAGTTTACAACCCATGATTTCACCGTGCAGGTTATCGCGAATAATCTTGAGGTCAGAAAACCTCTCCATAAGAAAACTTTGGTCAGATAAAGCGCCTGCTTCATTCATATAGGGCCTGTACCGGAGATCCCGGTACGATTGCGCATCAAGACTTTGAATAAATTTTACTTTATCCGTTCGATACGACAACCACTCTGCTGATAAAGGACCTGATCCAAAACGAACCATGAAGACGCGCATGGAAGTTCCGACCAGCACGATGGACTCATTTTTTTTATCGTAGCGAAACTTTTTGCGACTCAGGTAGGGAGATGGTAATGGGATAATGTTTCCGTGTACATTTTCTTTCCACCGGTATCCCCAGCTGAAAAAATAATCATATCGGTATTCTATCTCCGTAGACAATGGATGAACAAGAAAATTTCCGTAACATCCGCCATGCTGGGTGGCAATGATTTTCTCCCCGGCCTCACGACATCTCCCGATAACAATTTTCAAATTCTCGTTAAAGATATATTCGGGCCCATAAATTCTGAATTTTTTCGGAAAAAATTTCATGGAACATTTATAAAAATAATTATTAGTGACATTTTTATATGCCAAAGGGATCGTCGCTTCAACGATTTCTTGCACAACACGAGGAACCAGTGGTAACCTTTCCAACGCTTCATTCAGGTTAATTGAAAAGGCATGATCCTTGCTTTTAGTTTTTTTAAAATACAATAAAAAAGAAAAAAATATATGTGAAATATATCGAAAACCATAAACGCGATAACATCGAAACCCCACATTAAAAACATATTCTGAAAATTTTATCCTTTGTTTTTCAACGTCATGCCGGGCATTTATATCCTCGGCCGGACTTTGCCCTTCAATTATCGCCCATTTTTCTGGCAAATTATTTTTTAACAGGTTCCCGAGAACCCATTCGTTAAACTCCAGGGAAAAAATTCCATTGCTAACAAAATCGGTTAGATTCTTGAAATGATACCGGTTTCTTAAATTTTGACATTCTACCCTGATTCGTTCATTACCTCGTTGCTTTATAAATGCCGACAGTATACAATAACGATCATAGATGGGATGCAGAATAAAGATCAACCATGGATATAAAACGGGCCACCAAAACTCATTTGTATGACTTACCCCCAAATCCTTGTTCAGTTGGCCGGCAATCTTTACAAATAACGATTCTGCCCACTTATTTGCCACCTCGGCGGCGTTTTGTATACCTTCGGGACCGCCGTAGGGATTGGGAAAGGTGATATGTTCCCAACCGGGAAACTGTTCTTCTTTACCGGCAAAGGAGAACGGAACCAGAACATAATCTTTTTTTATGTCAAAGTCATCGGGAACTTTCGTTAAAAAAAGTCTTTTCATTTCGCTTACAGCATGTCCCATTTCAGCGGTTCGCCCTTTTCTATATCCCGTGAGGCAATTTTACCGAGAATTTCCGAATAATATTTTGGCGCAAGGCCAAAGCCCGGTCGAATAGATCTTATATTTTTTGTGGAAAACACCTCGCCGGCCTTGATATCCTTTACAACAAACAGGGATCTCGAAAATTCCCTGGACTTTTTTATTTTTTCCGAAAGGTCGTAATTTACCCGCCCCAGCGCTTTTTCCACGGTTCGTATGGAATCCACCATCGTTTTAAAATCTGCCGGCTCCATGGAAAATTCGGAATCCGGGCCGCCCATTTTTCTATCTAAAATGATGTGCTTTTCCAGGACTGTTGCCCCAAGGGCAACAGCCGCCACGGCAATACTGTCCCCCATCGTGTGGTCAGACAGCCCGACATTAACACCAAAGGTGTCCCGTAAATTTGGTATCGTTAAAAGGTTGGCCTCTTCTGCCGGGGCCGGGTAAGAAGAGGTACATTTTAATAAAGTAATCTCATGATTGCCAACCCTGCGGCAGACGTTTACCGCTTCTTCAATATCAGCCAGGGTTGCAATTCCCGTCGAAATTATAATCGGCTTTTTTTTAGAGGCCGTGTACTCAATAAGAGGTATGTCGGTAATTTCAAACGAGGCGATTTTATACATGGGCACATTTAATTTTTCAAGGAAGTCAACCGCAGAAAAATCAAACGGCGAGGAAAAACAAATCAGACCAAGTGATTTGGCATAGTCCATTAATTCCTTGTGCCACTCCCAGGGGGTAAAGGCTTCTTTATAAAGATTATAAAGTGTTGCGCCATCCCAGATAGTACCCTGCTTGATTTGAAAATATTCTTTGCTGGAATCCAGGGTGATGGTATCTGCGGTATATGTTTGTAATTTTACCGCATCGGCACCTGTTTTCGAAATTGCCTCAATTGTCCTTAAGGCAACATCTTTTTTTTGAACATGATTTGCCGATAATTCGGCAATTATAAACGTTGAATTATCATTTAATTTTTTATCCGCCATTATACTCTCCCGGCTCCTTCGAATAACGGAACCTGCATTTGACAACCATCCCGAAATGACTCATGACATAACGGCTTCAAACCGTCACAATATATATACTTTGTAAGAAGTATGGTCAATTTCCTCTTGCCCTTGCTCGCTAAAACCTGATTTTATAAATAATTTTGTCGACTGAATATTTTCGGGTAAGACGTAAGCTTTAATCTGAATGTTCCCATACCGTTTCTTAAAGAAATCACAGGCCCCGGTTAATATGGCAGAGCCATATCCCTTACCTCGACTGGCAGAATCTATGCTGATACTGATAATGGCGATTTTTAAAACTGCGTCTATTTCAAACCTGACCTGCCCGATAAAAGGATTTTCGTTTGAATAGACAACCAGGAATAAAACATTTTTATCCTGCATTTTTCTCTGAAACCATCTAACATGATCTGTCCACGGAATTTCATTTTTATTTATGGAAACTTTTCGCACATCCGGGTCGTTGGAAAGATCGTAGATCTTTCTCATATCGGACATCTCTGCAATTCTGTAATGAAACTGGCGCATCGATGAAATTAATTGGTCAACCGTTCGCTCTGTGCCAAGGGCGTCAACCAGTGCCATGTTTTCCTGACTCATCCTTTCCATCTTTACAGGCTCTTTCATCAGGTTTTCCACCGCCTGACATATATGTTCGACAGAAACATTTTCATACCAGCCCAGGTTTATAATCAAACCGTCTTTGGCCAAATCTTCCGCTATTTTCCTTTGGTTATCGGCGATCACGATTACCAGCGAGGGCAGACCAAGGCACATCCTCTCCCATGTTGTCGACCCGCCGGCGCCGATAAACAAATCAGCCTCGGCCATACGCAGGGCCATGTCGTGAACCTGTACCGACAATGTCGCTTTCGAAAGCCTGCCGACAGCTTTTTGAAGAGACTCTTTTTCCGGGTTGGACGACCCGATAACGACATCGACGCTAATTTGATTCGAATTCAGCTCTGCCAGGGCGTCCAGTACTTTCCGGGTAACGTTTTGACTGTCGCTGCCTCCCAGAAATACCAGGATTTTTTTTACGATGGATTGCCGGGGCTTGAGCTGTTTACGTATTTGTTTAAATTCATCCCGTAGCAAAGCATACTTCGGACCAAGCAGCGTTATACAATTTTCGGGAACCAGGCTTTCATATCTTTGCAGGTTACCGGAATAATTTTGATCCAGTAAAACGTCACAATCATGCCGCCGGTTGGCAAGATCGTCGATAACCATGATTTTACCGGTATAGGGTCGACATTTCCTTTCCAGGGTTTCGTCATATCCGTAATGATCGATAATGATCCAGTCGACTCCCCCCTGAACCTGTTCCAGGTAACGAAGAAAATCTTTTTCAATGTCGAGACCGCTTTCCGGGGAATAAACGGGAAACCCCAGGTTTTGTGTATACTCAATCATATTGCCAGGCATTTTAGCGCTGACAAACTCTATGTTACTTCCGGATTTTTTTAATTCCTCGGCCAGGGTCAGGCATCGCATCACATGACCGGTGCCAATGTTAACAGATGCATCGGCTCTTATCAGTACTTTCACTTTTGTTTTTTTAAAGCCTGGTAGGCCTCTTCCAGCCTTGCCCAATCGCCCGGTGTATCAATATCAATCCCGACGGATTTATCAAGAATCATCGGGACAATGTCGCAGCCCCATATTCCCGAGTTTTTCAGCACCGCATCACGGCTTAAAAAATAAAAACAACCGGCATCGACAAACATGGGCGCCATATCCTGGGTTCGCATCTTTATCTTATCCGGGTAAACCGGGTGAATTCTGCCGCGGCTGTCTACCTCAAGCGAGCGATACGGATGCGGATCAAAAGTTTCTACCGACATCAAGACATCGGCAGCCGAGGCGATATACTCGCTGTAGGCTTGTTGAAAAATAGCCGGGCTGACCAGCATGGCCGTGGCCAGGACAAATAAAAACCTGTCTTTTTCGTCGCTCAATGGCAGGTAACGCGCAACATCGTACTGGATCAATTCCTGGAACCCGGTATAGTCGTCGGATAATTCCGCCTTTCGAAGCTCCTGTATACTCGCCCCATATTGCATGGCGATATCCGCAATTTCCCGGTCGTCGGTTGAAACGCAGATATGATCAATAAAGGGCAATCCGGCAAGATTGCGTATGACATGACCGATGATCGGAATTCCGTCAATCTCGCGAATATTTTTCCGGGGTATCCTTTTGGAGCCCCCGCGGGCGGGAATATAGGCAATCATATTTTTTTAAATGTATTAAGGATTAATTTCGCAAGTGACTGTCGCGAACCGGAATATTCTTTGCGGCAACAATTTTATAACCTGGAATATACTGTCATTTCCGCCGCTCACGGGAATAATGCAATCCCAATGAGTTTCCGATGAATTTCGATACCTTTCAAATATTTCTCTTAATTCTTTATCTCTTTAATTCCAGTTTATGGTTTGTCGTTTTTCATAATTTCAGCAAACATTCCAAATCCTCTTGGTTGAATGTTGAATTTTATATTGTGTGAACTATTTAACTGAATCTATAATATTTTCCGTTACATATTGAACCTCATCATCTGTCATAGACGGGTACATGGGTATACTGACGGCTTCCTTGTAGTATTGCTCCGTTGCCGGAAACATTTCCGGGGAAAAACGATACCGCTCCATATAATATGCCTGCTGGTATACCGGTATGTAATGAACCTGGGTCAGGATACCCTTTTGTTTCAACCTTTCCACAAAGTCTCTTCGCGATAATTCTTTTTCTTGAAATTTTATCCTCAGAACGTACAGGTGATATGCCGAATAGGCAAAATCGGAGACGACCGGAACATTCAGCAAAGGCTTTTTTTGAAACCCGATGCCATACATGGCGGAAATTTGATTTCTTCGCAAAACAAATTCATCCAGCCTCTTCATTTGACTTGCGCCCAGGGCCGCCTGAATATCCGTTATGCGAAAATTATAACCCAGCTCGATTTGCTGGTAGTACCAGGGCCCTTGCGAATCCCCGATCATTAATTTTTCGTCCCTGGTTATGCCGTGACTGCGCAGCCGGGAAATTTTTTCATAAAGCGCGGCATCATTGGTAACCGCCATTCCGCCTTCGCCGGTGGTGATGATTTTTACGGGATGAAAACTAAAAACGGTAATGTCGCTATAGCGGCAGGAACCGACCGGCTGATTATCATACCTGCCCCCGATGGCATGGGAGGCGTCTTCGATGATTTTAAACCCGTATTTTTGAGAAAGCTCATGGATTTTTTTCATGTCGCAGGACTGGCCCGCAAAATGAACCGGTATGACAACCTTCGGAAGCCTGCCGTTTTTATCAGCCTCGATGAGTTTTTCCTCAAGCTTTACAACGCTCATGTTGTACGTCTTTTCGTCGATATCGACAAAGTCGACGTCGGCCCCGCAATACAAGGCGCAGTTGGCCGATGCGACAAAGGTGTTGGGCGACGTCCAGGCGATATCGCCTTTGCCGACGCCCAGGGCAAGACAGCTCAGATGCAAAGCCGCAGTTGCATTGCATACGGCAACGGCATATTTTGCTCCGGTATAATCCGAAATCGATTTCTCAAAATTTACGACAGCCGGCCCCTGGGTTATGAAATCGGACCGCAGAACGTCGACAACAGATTGAATGTCTTCTTCAGAAATACTTTGTTTGCCATAGGGAATCATGTGGTTACCTCTCCGGGAGAAAATACGGCGTCTTTAGACAGAGAAATCCGGGTCAATGTGCTCGCGAATCAGCGTGCGGATTTCGTCAACCGAAACCCATTCGGAATTCGTACCGCTGTTGTACTTAAAACCGTATTCGCAAAATTTCCCGTTAAACTTTTTTCGGAATTCTTCTATGTCCCACGTGGGTTTAAAAGAAGGCAGTATGACAAAATATTTTTCAAATTCGATTGTATTTAAGGCGTCGGTTTCGGTGATCATTTCTTCATGCAGTTTTTCACCGGGTCTAATGCCCACAACCTCGATTTTACATTCCGGGGCAATCGCTTTGGCTACGTCCATAATGTTGTAACTTGGAATTTTTGGTACAAAAAGTTCCCCCCCGTACATGTTCTCCAGGGCATATAGCACAAGATCCACCCCCTCTTGCAGGGTGATGTTGAAGCGGGTCATCTTCTCATGGGTGATCGGCAAAACTCCCGTCTTGCGCTTTTCCATAAAAAAAGGAATCACGCTGCCGCGGCTGCCCATGACGTTGCCATAGCGAACCACGGAAAATCTAATATTGTGTTTTCCGACAAAGTTGTTTGCGGCGACAAACATTTTATCAGAGGCAAGTTTTGTCGCGCCATATAAATTTATCGGGGCGGCGGCCTTGTCGGTACTCAGGGCAACGACCTTGGTAACGCCGCGGTCAATCGACGTCTCGATGACATTTTGGGCCCCCATGATGTTTGTTTTTACCGCCTCGAAAGGATTGTATTCGGCCGCAGGTACCTGTTTTAAGGCCGCGGCGTGAATGACGATGTCAACCCCTTCCAGGGCGCGGTAGAGGCGCTCCTTGTCCCTGACGTCGCCGATGAAAAAGCGCATCTGGGGAAATTTATTTTCCGGGTAATCCTGTTGCATTTCAAACTGCTTTAATTCGTCGCGCGAATACACGATTACTTTTTTAATACCCGGGTACTTGCTCAAAATAACAGAAATAAATTTTTTCCCGAAAGATCCCGTACCGCCGGTAACTAAAATTGTTTTGTCTTTTAACATATTTAACCTCTTGTTTGCTGTAATGTTGCTCGTGCGGTTGTCAACCCCAAAGGGAACAAAAAATTTCCGTTTGCGCAAGCATTATCCGTCTTTAAAAATTCTGGAATAAAAATCAAAAAAAATATACCAACAAAGTATAACCGGGTGTACGGGGGCTTGACGTTTCGGTAGAACCCCGGCGATTTAATCCTCAAAAGCCAGCCGGCGTAAACCGTCATAAAGATTATCAGAAGGCGAAAACCCCAGGACATTCGATATTCTCGAAACGTCGGCGTAACTTTTTTTAATATCGCCCGGCCGGGTCGGCAAATATTCCACGTCAATTTTACGCGAAAAAATATCCTCAAAGATCCCGATGATATCGTGCAGGGTAGTCTCCCTGCCGCAGGCGACATTGAAAACGCCGCCTGCGGCGGGATTTTCAAGACACAGTTGCACCGCTATGGCGACATCTCCTGCCGAGACGAAATCCCTGCTTTGCAAACCGTCGCCGTAAACGGAAATTTTCCGATTATTTTTTGAGCTGTGTAGAAAAGAGGCTATAACGGCGGGATAACCGCCCGCCAGACTCTGCCCCCTGCCATACACGTTAAAAATTCTCAGGACGGCGGCATGTAGACCCGGGTTGAGAAATATCCTTTCCCCCTCCAGCTTGGACACCGCGTATGGATTTAAAAGGCGGGCGGCTGATATCTCGTCACTATCGACAAGATGTTCATACAATGGCGGCTCAAGCGCCCCGTATACGGCAGCGCTGGAGGCAAAGACGGCCCTGGAAATGCCGGATGCTTTCATTGCGGCGACCACGTTTTCGCTGCCGCCAATATTTACCCTGGAGGTTAATTCCGGGTTCCTGATAGACTCCTGGATCGAAACCACCGCGGCGAGGTGAACGACAGCTATGGCCCCGGAATTTATCGTGGAATTTATCAGTGACCTGGTCAATAAATCCCGATCGGTTATATCGCCTTTTATTACGGCCAGCTGCCCGAAGGAGGCGAATTCATTTGTAAAATCTTTTTCGGACGAATTAGAAAAATTGTCATAGACAATGAGCCCGTAGCCCGAAGAAAGAAGTCGTCGACATATGTGTTTGCCAATAAAACCGGCGCCCCCCGTTATAAATACCGATTTCATTTTATTGCTTAAAACTTCATTTAAAATTCATCTTTGTTTCATCAATGTTTTAACGACTGTTCTGCACATTGGATTCAATTTGAAGCTCGGCAATTTCCCTGGTCAACAAATCGTATTCCAGCATTTTCCTATGGAGAAAGTCCCTGGTTAACCTGGCCTTACCTTCGATTCCGCTGGGCGTTAAAATATACAAATAGGCCAGTTTGTTTTTGGAATTCTTGAAATTGCGCACCTTGATCCAGCCTTTTTCCATCAGGGCGTTTACGCAAAAGTTAATTTTACCAAGGCTCAGGTTCATTTTCCCCGCCAGCTCGCGCTGGCTCAACTCGGGATTTTCTTCGAGGGCCTTTAAAATTTTATAATGTAATTCTTCTTCCAGCATTTTAATAACAGAATTCAAGGGCCGACTGCCCTGCCCGCTCAGGATCGCCAAAACCGAAAAAATATCAAATGCGCGTCCCGAAACCGGGTCGGGCTCTTAATGGGCGTACGGGAGCATTTCGCAAAAGACCGTTTTGCAAAAATTTTAAAAAAATAGATCGTCAGGCGGCAGCCGAAACATGCAGCCTTCCTTATGTTTACGCAATCATCTCGGCGCCAAGATCAATTACCTGGACCTGCCCCAGCAAATTGACCCCGACCTTTACTCTCTTTTTCCGCGGATTGATTTTCAGGATGATTCCTTCGCGTCCCGAAAGCGGGCCGCAAATGATTTGAACCTTGTCGCCGGTTTTTTTATACTGTGAAAACTCGACGACTTCGTTGTCATTGGTCATGTTTAAAAACATATCCATTTCATCATTCATCACCGGTACAATCTCGTCTGAACCGATGGATTTTGGATTTTTATGCATCCCGACTACTTTCAGGAGAGCCGCAGAAGAACACATGCCGTTTAGTTTTCGCGTAAGCTCGAGGCCCTCCTGGTATAACAGCCGGGAAGAGCTTTGTAAAAAAAAATACCCCGGGAACAGGGCCTTTACCTGAACCGAAGTTTTACCATTTTTTCGTATCTCAAGTTCACGTTTCGGGAAGAATGTAGAATAATTCGCAAATGTCTTGACTACGCCATCGCGAACGACAGGTTCCTTGCCGCTTACACATTGTAATGCATACCAATAGCTCATATAACCTTGCGTTCACAACATGAACGCAAGGTTATATTTTTTCAAGGTTGTACTGCGTCAACCATTTACAATGGATTTCTTGATGGCGGCGACGACCTCGTCCTGCTCTGGTTCTGACAAATACGGGTGCATCGGCAAACTTACCACTCTTTCGGCAATTTGCTCAGAAATGGGATAAGATCCCTTTCCCTCGCCCAGGTAGGCAAACACCGGCTGAAGGTGCAACGGAATCGGGTAATGAACGGCGGTTGGAACACCCGCTTCCTTCATTTTCTCCAGAAAGCCTTCGCGTCGCTCAACCTGGATGGTGTACTGGGCATATACCGATGTGTTTCCTTCCGCAATGAAGGGAGTAACGGCCACCCCTTTTAGAAGTTCGCTATACCGCTTGCCGATTTTCTCGCGGGCAGCAACCTCGGCGGGAAAATACTTCATCTTGGTAAGCAAAATCGCCGCCTGAAGCGAATCCATTCGGGCATTTAAACCCAAAACGGGGTGATTATAGCGTCTGTCCTGGCCGTGCTCGCGAATCTGCTTGATGAGTTTGGCATGGGCATCGTCGTTGGTAAACATAGCCCCGCCGTCGCCATAGGCGCCAAGGGGCTTTGACGGGAAAAAGCTGGTGCAGCTGATCTCGGTCAAGGCGCATGACTTTTTACCTTTAAAGGTTGCCCCGAAGCTCTGGGCGGCATCTTCAATGACCGCAATACCATGAGCACGGGCGACATCATTGATGGCGTCAAAGTCGGCACACTGACCGTACAATGAAACGGGCATGATGGCCTTTGTCTTTGGGGTAATCTTTTTCTTGATCAGTCCGGGATTGAGATTGTAGGTTTTCTCATCTATATCCACGAAGACCGGTACGGCGCCCAGAAGGGCGATGACTTCGGCTGTGGCAATAAACGTAAACGGGGTTGTAATTACCTCGTCGCCGGCTTTTACGCCAATAGCCATCAAGGCCATCAACAGCGCGTCGGTACCGCTGGAACATACGATCCCGTGTTTTGCCCCAACGTAATCGGCCAGGGTTTTTTCAAGCTCCGTAATTTCAGGCCCATTGATGTATTGACCATGCTCAAGAACCTTTTTCATGGCCGCATCTATCTCTTTTTCCATACTCTTATATTGTGTTTTCAAGTCTATAAATTGCATAAATCCCCCACTTCAGATTCACCACCGATCAGAATAGTTGATTAAGGCGTCAATTCTTTATTACCGATACCGGCCCGGTACCGGGAGCCTGTGAAGAGCTTAGGCACGAACCCATTTCTTAAGCAGAAAGAAAAAGTTCAATGCGATCGAAAAGTAAGTTGCCGTAGAAAATATTTATATCCCGAATTTAAATAAATTTTCCTTGCAAACAGGGCTTCTTTTAATAATTGGGAATTTATCGTTTTTAGAAATTCACAAAAATGTTAAAAAATTAAAAGGAAGGACTATGAATATTGCAATTATTGGTTTAGGTCGAGTCGGAGCACAGTTCATTCAAAAAAGCGCATACTTTAAAGAAAAAGGAATACAAATTGTCGCCGCCGCCGAGCCGCACGACACCGAAGGAAAAAAAGCCGCCATTGAAACAGGAATCCCCGTAAAAAGAAGCGACGAAATTGCATTGATGGGCGACTCCCTCGACATCATCTTTGACCTGACCGGAAGCGCCGAAGTTCGCAGAAGTCTGCGTACGGGTCTTCATCAAAGCGATAACCACCACACCACCATTGCTCCCGAAACCATTGCTTACATGCTCTGGTCCATCATGGAAGACAAAACGCTTCCCGACGTTCACAAACACAAAGGCTATTAAAAAAAACCGCCTGTCGTAACCGCCGCGTGTAGGGACAAGGTCGCGACCTGTCCCTACACGCGGACCTGCGTAAAAATTTCTCCAAAAAACATTAGAATATTATAATAAAAAAGTTCTTGCGAAAATGAATAGATTCTGAGATGGTGCCTTAAATTAGTATATCTTAATATACTTAATTTACGATAGTTTTGTACGGGATCGCCGACAAATTCGTTTGATAAAATAGACCGCAAAACAGGCCTAGTGCAACCGCCGGAAAACAAGTCTATTGTGATCTTTTAAAATTATATAAAGTATACAAAGGTACGATGCAGAAAGGAGTAAACCATGTCCGATGAAAAAAATAAAAAGTTCTTAAATCCAACCCCGATGTTGGATCAGCTTGAAAAAGGGCCCTGGCCAAGTTTTATCAAGGGCTTCAAAGATTATGCCGAGAAATCCAAAAAGCCGATTTTACGCGGTTTAATGGACCAGCTTGAGTACTCCTACCAGACCCGCATGGGTTACTGGAAGGGCGGTACCGTCGGTGTTGTCGGGTATGGCTCGGGGGTAATCAGCCGGTTTTCCATGGTGGCCGACAAGATACCCGAAGCCCGTGAATTTCACACCGTACGTATTCAACCTACCCCCGCTTTTCATTACAACACCAAAGAACTCCGCGAACTCTGCGACGCCTGGGAAGAACACGGCTCGGGAATAATGACCATGCACGGCCAGACCGGAAACCTCCAGTTTGTCGGCATCACCGAAAAAGAAGTACAACCCTTCTTTGACAAGGTCAACGAAAAAGGCTGGGATCTCGGCGGGGCCGGGGCGGCAACAAGAACGGGCAATGCCTGCGTCGGGCCGGCGCGCTGCGAGATGGCCTGCTACGACACCCTCGAAACAATGTACCAGGTAATGGGGCATTACGTCGACCAGATACACAGACCGGAATATCCCTACAAAATGAAATTTAAATTTTCGGGCTGCCCCAACGATTGCAACAACTCCATTCAACGATCCGATATCGCCACCATCGGCATCTGGAAAGACAAAATAGCCGTCGACCAGGCCGAGGTGAAAAAATACATCGAAAAACTCACCAAGGACTACCTCGTAAATCACGTCGCGATGAAATGCCCGACAAAATCTATTGAATTTAAAGACGACACCATGACGATCGACGATTCCAACTGCGTACGTTGCATGCATTGCCTCAACGTCATGACCAAGGCTCTTTCCATCGGCAAAGAGCGCGGGGTAACGCTTTTGATCGGCGGCAAGGGCCACCTCAAGGTCGGCAACATGCTGGGCTCGATGGTCGTGCCTTTCTTTAAAATGGAAACCCAGGAAGACATCGACAAGTACATCAAGCTGCTTGACCGCATCATCAACTGGTGGGCCGATTCGGCCCTGGATCACGAAAGAATCGGGGAAACCATCGAAAGAGTCGGCATGCAGGAATTTCTGGAAAATGCGGGTCTTGAGCCAAGCCTCGACATGGTAAGCCACCCGAGAGATAACCCGTTTTTCAAAGCGGAATATTAAACAAAACCAGGGGACCTCAAGGAAGGCCGGTAACTTTGCCGGAAAGTAAAATGCCGGACCTTCCGGAAATACCCTGAAGCAATAGTATACAAAGCAATAAACGAGAGGAAACGAAAAGAGGTAAATATATGTCAACATCAACTTACGAGAGAAAATGGACAACCGTCGAAAGCGGCGTTAGAAATTATAAAGACTCCTTACACCCGGTAATTAAAAAAAATTACGGAAAATGGAAATACCACGAAAGACCCCGCGCCGGCGTTCTGAAACATGTCGGCGAATCCGGCGACGAAATCTTTACCGTACGCGCGGGAACCCACCGGCAGGTCACGGTCGATACGGTACGTTTTTTATGCGACATGGCCGACAAGTATGCCGACGGCTACCTTCGTTTTACCGTTAGAAACAACGTCGAATTCATGACCCCGAAATGGGAAAACGTCGAGCCCCTCATCAAGGAGCTCGAAACCGCCGGCTACCCCGTTGGTGGAACCGGAAATTCCATCTCGGCTGTGGCGCATACCCAGGGGTGGATCCACTGCGATATTCCCGCAACCGACGCCTCGGGAGTCAACAAGAGCATGATGGACAATCTCTACAACGATTTTATCAAAGAAGAAATGCCCAACCGGGTACGGCTCTCCACATCATGTTGCGAAATCAACTGCGGCGGCCAGGCCGACCTTGCTGTGATCGTTCAACATACCCGCCCCCCGAGAATCAACCATGAAATCCTCGGCAGTATCTGCGAAATGCCCAAGGCGGTCGCGCGTTGCCCCGTAGCGGCAATTCGCCCAACGGTAGTCAACGGCAAGGCTTCGCTGATGGTCGTCGAAGAAAAGTGCGTCGTCTGCGGGGCCTGCTTCGGAGCCTGCCCGGCCATGGAAATCAACCACCCGGATCACTCCAAGCTTGCCATCTGGATCGGCGGCAAACATTCCAACGCCCGCAGCAAACCGACCAACATGAAACTCGTCGCCCACGGTTTGCCAAACAATCCGCCGCGTTGGCCGGAAGTCAACGAAACCGTAAAGAAGATCCTGATGACCTACAAAGAGGACGCCAAAGACTGGGAACGTATGGGCGAATGGGTTGACAGAATCGGCTGGAAAAAATTCTTTGAAAAAACCGGGTTACCGTTTGACCGCTGGATGATTGACAGTTACCGTCATGCGCGAGTGTCGTTTAACAAATCGGCCCACGTAAGATTTTAGTAAAACAGACAAGGTTCCTGGCGCGCCTTGTCTTATTAATTCCCCAAGGAAAAGATTATGAAATATAACGAACTTGATTCAAACCATATGCTTGATTTCGCGCTCAACTACCAGTACCCCGACTGGTCGATCGAAACAGGCCTGAATAAAATTGTCCAGGGAGACCATTCGCACAAGTGCCCGGTTTATGTCAAACGGGTACCGCCCTGCACCGACAAGTGCCCTGCAGGCGAAGACATCCGGGGCTACCACAATATCCTCCGGGGTATTGAAAAGCCCCCCGCCAACCAGACCAAATGGGAGGCCGCCTGGAATCTCGTCGTAGATAAAAACCCGTTTCCGGCGATCATGGGCCGCGTATGCCCCGCCCCCTGCGAAGGCGGCTGCAACCGGCAATACCTCGACGAAACCGTAGGAATCAATTCTGTTGAACATGTCCTTGGCCAGTACGCCCTGGAAAACAAACTCAAGCTACCCCAGGCCGCGCCCGACACGGGAAAACATATCGCCGTTGTAGGCGCCGGACCCGCGGGGCTTTCTGCCGCCTACCAGCTTCGACGAAAAGGTCACAAGGTTACCATTTTTGAAGCGCAGAAAAAAACCGGGGGCATGATGCGCTATGGCATCATGGGTTACCGGGTAGATCGAAAGGTACTCGACGATGAAATTCAACGAATTCTTGACCTCGGTGTCGAATTAAAAACCGGCGTTACCATCGGCAAAGACACCACCCTGGAAGAGCTCGAAAAAAAATACGACGCGGTATTTATCGGCGTGGGCGCCCAGAAAGGGAAAATGCCGCCCATCAAGGGTTTTGAAAACTCGCCCTATGTATCTAACGCCGTCAGATTTTTAATGGAATTTGAAGCCGATCCCGAAAAGATGACCCTGGGTAAAAATGTAGCCGTTATCGGCGACGGCGACGTCGCCATGGACGTTGCCCGGCTTGCCCTGCGGCTTGGCTCCAAAGCTACATTGATTTCCGGGGTATTTCGCGAAGACATGAATTGCAGCGAATACGAATTTAACGAGGCCGAGAGCGAAGGAACCAGCATGCATTTTGGCGTTTCTGTCGTCGAGGTAATCAAGGAAGGCGACAAGGTTGTCAGACTCAAGTGCGTAAAAACCGAAAGAAAACAAAAAGGCGAAGAAGGCTATAATGCCGCCATCCCCTTTTTACGATACAAGCCGGTAGCCGGCAGCGAATTTGAAATGGATGCCGACATGGTTGTCGCCTCCATCGGTCAGACAACCGACCTGCAGGGGTTTGAGTCGATCGCTAAAACGCCGTTTTTCCAGGTCGATCATAACTTCCTGGTTAAGGGCAAGACCAACGTATTTGCCGGGGGCGACGCCATCAAGATCGACCTGATCACAACGTCCGTCGGCCAGGGTCGAAAGGCTGCCGAGGCAATTGATTACCTGGTCAACGGCAAAGAATTGCCGCCCAAAGCGCGTCATGAAGTCATATCGTATAAAAAAATGCACCCCTATTTTTACCAGCCGCTGCCGCGGAGAAAGCGCAGCCATATAAAAATCGACAAGGTACAAAACAACTTTGCCGAAATACTGGTTGCTCTGGATTCCGAGGCTGCAGCGGCAGAATCGGATCGATGCCTGAGTTGCGGTCTGTGTTTTTCCTGCAAGCAGTGCCAGAAGTATTGCCCGCAGGAGGCCATCACGTTTAACAAGAACAAACCTGTCGGCGAGACCATGTTCACGATCTATGAAAAGTGCGTTGGCTGCCACATCTGTTCTGAAATATGCCCCTGCGGCTATATCGACATGGGCATGGGCGACGATCTTTAAAAATAATAACTGGCACGGGTAAACCCGTGCCAGTTGATTCTTTCATACTTGTCAAACTAATTGCCGATAATTTCATTCAGACCTTCGACAACACGGTTAACCTCTTCTAAAGAAGCTTTTGTTATCAATTTTCCAATCCTTTCGACAGATAGAGTTCGAACCTGGCTTATTTTCACCCAGGATGCTTTTGGTAGTTTTGTGTTTTTTAATTCAAGCGAAAGAGGAAAACCGGCGCGCTGTTTTTGACTGGTGATGGCCACGGCAATTACCGTATCCGAATGTTCGTTAAATACTTCATGACTTAAAATCAAAACCGGGCGCAGCCCAGCCTGTTCCCGGCCACGCACCGGGTTCAGATCAGCCCAGCGAATATCGCCTCTCAGTATTCTGGCCATTGGTCAATATCCGCCGTGAATCCCTCTTCTGCCAGTGATTTCTCATAAGTTTTATCGAGTTTCGAGCACTCGGTGGCAAGACGCGTACGTTTCAATCGGGCAAGTTTTTCTTCGACTGCCAGTTGAATAACCTGGCTGCGATTTCGATAAACATGGGTACTCACAAGCCTGTCGATATCTTCAATAAACTGTTCGTCCAGTGTGATGGCTATCTTTGTTTTACTCATACGTCTTGGTATGATAATACATCATACCGCAGGATTGTCAACATTTTTTACTGCCAGGCCGTATTGCCGCCGACGAAGTGTTCTTTTTTCCAGATGGGCGAATGGGCCTTTATTTCGTTGATGATAAATTCATTTGCCTCATAGGCTTCTTTTCTGTGGGCCGAGGCAGTAACGACAACGACGGCAGGCTCTGAAATTTCGACCTTGCCGACCCGGTGAACGGCCAGGGCATTTTTTAGCGGCCAACGGTCTTTTGCCCGGGTTAAAATCGCGTCAATGCTTTTGTCGGCCATCTCCAGGTGGGCCTCATATTCCAGGTACTCCACCGCCTGCCCCTCGTGAAGGTTCCTGGCCTCGCCTGAAAAAATTACCACCGCCCCCGCCCCCGGGTGCCGCCCCAGTCTTATCAGTTCGTCGATATTGATTTTTTTATCCGTTATGTGATTCATATTGAAGATTACCCCCCGCTTGACGGCGGCAAAATGTCGACGCCGGCGCCCGCCGTGATTCCCTGCCCGGCATATTGATCTTCTGAAACCACCTCATGGTTGATCGCAAAACGGCAAGTAACGAGAAACGGTCCGCTTTCCGGGTTCTTGAGTACAAGCGCCTGTTGCACGTCTTCGATGGTTGCCCCCTCAGGAAGATCCAGTTCGGCAACGCTGCCAAAATAGTCTTTTAACCGGGCATACATGACAATCCGTACTTTCATTTAGCCGCCAATATGCCGCATGGATAAATTTGAACCGGCAAAGGTATCTTTCTGCTTCATCGCCATCGCCTTTACCAGGGTCTCGGCCAGTGGTTCATCCAGGGAAGATATGTCAAACGAAGCCGGGTTGCTGAGGCAGCCGTAAAGCCTGCCCCGGTGGTCAAGCCTGAGCCTGTCGCAATCGGAACAAAACGGCTCGCTGTGGTTGGCAATGACGCCAAAACGATATTCGCGGCCAATTTGATAGTAACGCGCCGTTGACGAAACCTCACGGGGAAGTTCACCAATTTCATACCGGGCTTTTATTTGTAATAAAATTTCGCCACATGAATAGTATTGCTGATTATGTCTGCCAACGGCCACTCCCATTTTCATCAATTCGAGAAAACGAATTTTGACGCCGATCCCCATGGCAAACTCCAAAAGGGGCAGAACCTGGTTTTCGTTAAAACCACGCATGATGATGGCGTTGATCTTTACGTCAAACCCGGCTTCTTTTGCGCGGACAATCGAATGGGTCACCCGCGAAACCCCGCGGTAGCCGGTCATGTTGGCAAACGTATCGTCGTCGAGGGCGTCAAGCGACACATTGATACGGTCAAGCCCGGCCTTTTGTAATTCGTCGAGTCGGCTCTCAAGTAATAACCCGTTGGTAGTGAGGTTAACTTCGGGTATTCCCGCTTCTTTCAGCAGGCGTACAAAAGCGGTTAGATTCGGGTTTAGCGTCGGTTCGCCGCCGGTGATTCTAACCGACGAAAGATCAAGCTCCCTGTGCAGGCTTGCAACGATTTCGGCCAACTTCAAAACATCCGTATTTGCGCCGGGGGATGAATTTAAATTTAAAGATTTTTTTGGTTCATCGCAATATACGCACGACAGGTTGCAGTTATCGGTAATACTGACGCGAAGTTTTTTAAATCTCCGGGGGTTTCTACTTGAAATTACAGGCGAAGGTTTTATCCTGTCTAAAGTCAGTTCCATGGAATAAACTCCGCCAGGTCGCCCTTGTAGAGCTCGCGTTTTTCGCCCTGGTAAAAGGCCAGGCCGTCCGAACCTGCCGTGGCGGTGATATCCCCGCTGCCGGCAAACCTGACGGGGTCCAGAAAACTACCCTCCCCGGCCTTCGAAATCACCTTGACCGGGAAAAACTCCAGACGTTTTTCTTTAAAAACTTTTTCCTTAAAAAGCGGCATCACAACGGGTTTTTGTTCCTGCCCGCCAAAAGACGCCAGAAGCCAGGGCTCTATAAAAACCTTGTACGTGACCAGCGTCGAAAAGGGGTTACCGGGAAGAGCAAAGACAAATGTTGTCTTGCCGGTTTTCTTGTCATGACGGCGGCCAAACCAGAGGGGCTTTCCGGGTTTGATGTCGACCTTGTGAAAGACCTTCTCAACGCCGCATTCGGCTAAAACACCGGGCACGAAGTCGCGATCGCCCATCGAGACGCCGCCCGAAATAATTAAAATGTCACCAGATAGGCCCGCCGATATCCCCGCCCGGATTTGTTCCCTCTCGTCGCCCAGCAACTGGTAACTTGCGGGTTTGATGTTAAATTTTAACAGGCCGAACAAAAGGCCATAGTAGTTGCTGTCCCGAATTTGAAACGGCGCAGGCTGTTGATCAACCGGAATAATTTCGTTTCCCGTAGAGATTATATGAACCTCGGGCAACGAAAAAACCGGAGTCGAGTGCAAACCAACGGCGGCCAACGCGTGAACGGTCCTCTCGTCGATCCTGGTTCCCCGACCAAGAATCACATCGCCCTTCCTGGCGTTCTCGCCACGGCGCGAAATGTTCAACCCTGGCGCGGCCTCTTCTTCGGGTATGGCCACGACCGAATCCAGGACCTCGCAATGTTCCACTTTAAAAAGTACGTCAAAGCCCTCGGGCATGGCGGCGCCGGTCATGATCTTTATGCAACGGCCCGGTTCGACATCATGGTCAAAACCCTCGCCCGAAAAGATTTCGGCGGCCACATGAAAGGTCTTTAAACCCGACTCCATATCGCCATGGCGCACGGCATAACCGTCGACCGCCGCCCGGTTAAACGGCGGGTAGTCCCGATCGGCAAAAACGTCTTCTGATAAAAATCGGCCGCGTGAATTTTCAAGCCCGACATGGGTGGTCGCGGGCGCGTATAATTGCGAATGAATCAGCTTTTTAGCTTCGTTTACAGATACCATAATACCCCTTTGCAAATGGCAGGCCAATGGGTTTCCCCAATGCCCCTTTAGACTTGCCTGCGCACAAGCACAAACAAACCCGTCGTTTTGCCTGTCATGACTTGCGCTTTAGACAAACAAAATCGGAGTATTATCAGTATTTTCTAATATAGCTGTAAGGTAAACTATTTTTTATAAGGGGGCACATTTGTGCCCCCTTATAAAATAAATCAATTGACGAAGGTCACTTCGGAAGCGGGTGTACGGCAGTCCATATCGGTACCACGGTTTAGGTGGTCGGATACTTCCGCCGCGGTGCCCACCATTCGGCCAAAGAGGAACATCGTAAAGACGATGTCTTTCATGGCGTCTTCTTTGATCTGGCCGCTTTTAAACTGTTTCCAGAAAAGTTCCAGCGAAACGGTCGCGATCACGGCGTCGATATTGACGCAAAATACGTTGCTCGTTGCCCCGACCTTGTGAAGTTCGACCACGAGGTAGTGGTAGAATTCCAGAAAGGGGTTTACGATCTTGTGCTTTTCAAAGAGCTCCCTTACGTATTCTTCGCGCGGGTCAACGTTAACGTCCTTACCTTTGAAAACCGGGTGATTCGTACAAGGGATCTTGTCGTACTGCAGGTTACCCTTGGATTTTTGCACCTTTTTATACTTCATGTACTCGCCCGCCACATCGGCTGCGATTTTTTCCAGTTCGCCGGCCATCTCTTTCATTGGCTTGGCATAGGGGTCAATCTTGGCCAGCTTGTCGATCAAGAAGGCGATCGCCTCAAAACCGTTTCCGCCGTGGGCCAGACCGGTGTTCATCATGAAACCGGCAAATGCCGTTGAAATGTAATTCTTGGCGCTGACGCTTTCCTTGGCTCCCTTGGCGCTGAGCGTTCCCGGGCCGTTGGTGATGGTCAGGTTAAACAGGCAGTTTAACGCAAACAGCTCGTTTTTCTCCGGCGCGCGGTTAAACAAAATTTTAAAACAACTTTCGGTATAGCTTGTGTCAAGAACCTTTGTGTCGGTTAAGTCTTTCAGGTCGTTCCAGAACTTGTTGCTTTCGCGGCCAATGACCGAGTTTGCCACGATGATTCCGTTTATGGCAAGGTAGACGGCGAGATTTTCGGCATCCAGTCTTGAGATTCTGCGGTCGGTTAACGGCTTCCAGGAAACACCCAATAGGATGGCCGTTACCAGCAAATGAAGGGCGTTTACGCCTTCTTTGTCGCCGTGTTTTTCAACATAGGCGTTTACAAAGCGGGTGAAAATATTCTCAAGAGAATGCTTTTTCATGACGCCCACGAGGTGATCATACACCTTTTTATCGCCTGCCGCAGTGGCCGTTTTAGCCAGACCCTTGACTTCGCCCAGTTTTTTGGCAATGATATCGTCTTCGATGTCGAGCTTTGAACCAATCTCGGAGTAAAACAGGTCGGTAAGTACTTTTGTGTTTTGCACAAAGCCCTTATACATCTCGTTGTTACCCGAAAGCAGCACACAGGCGCCAATATAGGCGTTGGGCGTCGCGCCGTTTTTTCTCGAAAGAGCCGCGGTGTCGTTGTACTGGGTTCCCACCGAGGTAAACCAGTTCAGGATCGGCGTTACGATGTGCATCTGGTTGGCCGTCGGCATTTCGCGTAAAACGGCATAGAGGCTTGAGGCGCCAAAATCTTCGGAAACGAGATCCAGAAGCGACTTACCGTGAATCTCGGTAACGTCGGTCTTCCTGTTCATGCGGGTTGCGCCCGAGGCGTTTCTCATGGTCTGTCTGAGGTACTGGGCGCCGACCATGCGGTTGGCTTCTTCAATTTCGGCGTCGTAGGGCGCCATCGCCTTTACCGAGTCGATGTTCAATTCTTTCGGGAAATGAATGCCCTGGTGGTTTACAAACCACGGTTTAAGGCTCAGGTCGCCAATGGGTTCGAAGTCCGGCTTGTGACCGAGCATCTTCATCACCTCGCCCAATGCCTCGGGGATTTGCTGAATGGTCTGCACGCGAACGCCGCGCTTTGATACTTTTGGTTTCTTCGGATCGTATTCCGGTACCCCGAAGTACTTATCAAAGATATTTTCTTTGGCGATGGCGTCGTCGCCCACGCCTGACAAAGCGCCGGCATGACCTACCGAACGGGTAAGGTTCTTTTTCCAGCGGCCGGTTACCACGGCGATTATGGGTTTGGTAAAAGCAAAGCGGCCTTGCTCGATCCAGTCCAGGGCCTGTTGCTCATAATACCCGCCCGGCTCCACGTAGACGATAACCGCTTTGGTACGCGGGTCGTTTTCGGCGGCATAGAGAAATTCGGGCAGGGCAAAGTGTATGTAAACGTCTTTACCGCTGGAGACAATGGTCGAGGTGCCGAAACCGGCGGTCTTGATGTATTCTGAAAGCGTCGTGCTGAAGTTTCCGGAGTTGGAATGAATCGCGACAGAACCTTTAACAAGAGATTCGCCCGGTTTGTCACCGCCGAGGGCGCCCCCGATACGAACGCGATCCCAGGAGTTGGCCACGCCCAGGGAGTTTGCGCCGATAACGTCAACGCCCCTTCTCTGGCATCCCCAGCGAATGTAGCGGGAATCGCGAACCGACATTTTTTCGGTAACGATAACGATTTGTTTTAAATCGGGGTTGTTGGCGCAAAGTTCCGATACGGCATGCGATACGGCATTTGGCGGCAGGTAGATCACGCCGACGTCAAATTTAACGCCGTGCTCTACGATGTCGGCGACACTGCCATAGACCGGGATATTACCGGCGGCGGTTTCCAGCACTTCGCCTGCGCGGCCGTACTGAACACCGGCAACGACGTTACCGCCACTGTAGACATGCGATACCGGGGTTACCTTGGAGCTTTCGCCCCCCAGGATGTTCATAATGACAACACGGTTGTTCTTGTTGGCCAGGTCCTCGAGAGATTTGGCCCCGACAAAGTACGGGAATGGGCTCTTGTTATTTTTATTATTTTCTTTCATGGTTTTCCTCTTTATCAATAACGATATCAATAATGATAACTACTGTTTTCTTCCTTAAAAATCAGCCTTGGCCATTAACCGGCCTTGGCCCCCGGTTTTTTATTTTCGATGATCCAGTCGTCAAGCTTCAAGGTGTGCTCAAGAACGCCCACCATGGAACTGTCGAAACCAAAAAAACGATAGGGAACTTTCAGGTTGTCCAACACATCCCGGCCATAGACCATACCACGAATTAAATTCGGGCCGCCGCGGCCCACGACAACTTGCACATTGGGATTTAAATGAATGTGTTCTTTTAACGAATCAAAGATACCCTTAAAAGTTACAAAGATATCGGTGTTGTTGGCCTTACCGCCGATCAAAAGCACCACGTTGGTTTTTGCAAGCCAGTGTTTAAACGAGATATCGGCAATCGACTTCATCTTGTCATAAGGAGGGTTACCGCCAAAGTCCGAAGAGATAATCGCCTTCTGGCCGAGAATTTCGGTTGCGGCAGAGTTGGCGCCGCCGCCGAAAATAAACGGCAAAATGGTACCGTCGGGGTTAAGCTCGGTTACGTCGCTTTGGCCCTGGTAGGTTCTCAGGAGGTTGATTTCAGCCTCAAAGTCGGTAATGTCGGTAGAGAAAATTTCATCGGGAAAGCTCAGACGCTTCCAGCCCGGGTTGTCCTGGTCAAACGACGCCTTGATGTCGCAGGCCACGGGGGTAAAGCGGCCGCCCTTGTTCTGCATACGAATCGGGTTTAACTCCAGGGTGATGAGACCAAAGGTATCGTAGGCCTGCCAGAGCTTGGGCAGATGCTGCACCAGCGGGCTGATGTATTCCTGGGGGCAGTTGAGCTGGCGAAGGGCGTCGATGATGTGGAACGATTTGACGCCGGTGACCGGGTTAAAGACGATTTCTTTCTTTTTATCAGCCTCGACCTCTTCCACATCGACCCCGCCCTCGACGATGATGGTCATAACGGGCTGACGGTGAACCGTCGAAGCCGTGATGCTGACATAGATTTCGGCATCGGAGGGAATAAAGCCCTCAAAGGTAACGCCGTTGGCCTGAACGGTGTGGTTGCCCTGGTGGTGCTTGGCAAAGTATAATTCCTTCTTGGCGTCGATAGCCTCGTGGATGCTTTTGGCGATCTTGACCAGACCCGCCTTGCCCTTTTTACCGATACCGCCGGTAAAAAACGGCTTAACGACACAACGCCCGCCGTGGGCAGCCATCAGTTTGGAGATCTCTTCAATAGAGGCCTCTTCGGTCAGACTCGGTGAAACCGGGAATTCGACCATTTCCAGAATTCTTCGACCATATTTTAAACCAGTTAATTGCATTTTTTCCTCACTTATATCTAATTAAATCAAAACATGTAAAGGCCGTCCAAAACTACGCCAAACGAATTATCACATGGAAAGGTCGTAATTTTTAAACACCCGATCAATCTTTTTTTATTGGTAAGCAAGGCCCATAATGTGAAAGGGGGGTAAGCCTGCCGAAAGGCCAGGACGGCCTGAGGTCTGACGAGTACACGATGTACGAAAGGCAGACCCCCTGGCTTCCCCCGCACCACTTTTTACGAAATGTTTTCGAATGGTTATAAAAGTAAAAGACTACGCTTAGCAGCGTTGAAATTCAAGGCAAAAAGTGGTGCGGGGTCCGCCACCCCCGACGGAATATTATGGATGCGAAGGCATGTTTAAAGATGGTCGAAATCGTGATGGGGTTCGAACATGTCGGCCCTGACACAGTGCATACATGACAATCCAATTTTTACCGTAAAACAGTTATGGGCAAAGATAAAAAATGAGATGCGGATTTGCCTAATCAGGGTTATGCGAAAGGCAAAGCGCCAGAGCAAATTGTGATTGATATCTTGTTTTAAAGAAATAAAATAAAATCCACGCGCCCCAAGAACGCGGTTGTCTAAAAATTCACAAGAAAACCAAAAGCCTCGCATTTTTTCATGAAAAATGCTGCTAAAGCGGCCGAAACGGCCTGCTTTTGGCTTTCTTTTTGCCCGTTCTGGTTAAATTTTTGACTTTTTAGACAACCCCTAAAGATTTCTGTCGTAAAGGTATTTAGTGAATTGGCCAAACTATCACACAAATCTAACAGCATTTGAATTTACAAAAAAATTTACTATTGATAATAACAATTGCCACCATAACATTGAATAATTTATCGAAGTTAAATAAAGGTTTTTGTAATGGATAAGCAAATCATAACCAAACTAAATAAGTCTTTTGAAGATAGCGCTTATGAACAAAACGGAGTAGAATATTGGCTTGCCCGAGATCTACAGGTTTTACTTGAATATGATGAATGGCGGAATTTTTTTAAAGTTATCGAGAAAGCTAAAATTTCCTGTCAAAATGCCGGTCAAAATATTAACGATCATTTTGTTGAGGTCAACAAAACGATACCGATGCCAAAGGGAGCTACCAAAGAAGTTGAGGACTTTATGCTCACCCGGTATGCCTGTTACCTGATAGCTCAAAACGGCGACCCTCGTAAAGAAGCCATCGCATTTGCCCAGAGTTACTTTGCGCTACAAACAAGAAAACAGGAATTACTGGAAGAAAGAATTGCCCTTGCTGAAAGATTAAATGCCCGACAAAAATTAGTAGCAACGGAGACTGAACTCTCTAAAAATATTTACGAGCGAGGCGTTGACGACCAGGGTTTTGGCCGTATTCGTAGTAAAGGCGATCAGGCATTATTCGGCGGACTATCGACCATTCAAATGAAGAAAAAACTGGGTATCCCTGAAAACCGTCCGTTAGCAGATTTTCTACCCACAATCACCATAAAGGCAAAAGACCTTGCCACTGAAATTACTAATTTCAATGTTAAAAAGAACGACTTACAGGGTGAGTCTTCAATAACCGGCGAACATATCAAAAACAATCAGGATGTTCGCGGTGTACTTACAAAAAGCGGCATAAAGCCCGAAGAACTTCCGCCCGAAGAGGATTTAAAAAAACTGGAGCGCAGAGTGAAAACCGAAGAAAAGAAACTTGGCAGAGACATTGGAAAACTTTCCAGTGATAAAAGAATTACCAACGATGACCAATAAACAAAAACTTGAACTCACCTGGATCGGCAAAGAGAACCGACCACGCCTTGAACCGCGCATTTTACTCGAAGACCCGGAAAAAAGTTATCATGCCAAACATCGGGTAACGGCAAAGGATATTTTCGACAATCGCCTTATATTTGGCGATAACCTGCTGGCATTAAAAGCCCTGGAACAGGAATTTGCGGGCAAGGTAAAATGCGTTTTTATTGATCCGCCTTATAATACCGGAAGCGCTTTTGAACATTACGATGACGGTGTAGAGCATTCGATTTGGCTTGGTTTGATGCGGGATCGGCTGGAGATTCTCCGACGATTACTGACGGAGGATGGTTCGTTGTGGATCACAATTGATGATAATGAAGCACATTACTTGAAGGTGATGTGTGATGAGCTTTTTGGAAGAGCAAATTTTGTGGCGAATGTGTTTTGGCAGAAAACCCCGACAAGGGAAAACAGAACGGATTTTTCTGCTGTTCATGATCATCTTTTGATATTTGCAAAGTGCAGAGAGATTTGGAAAGAAGTGCGCAACCCTTTACCATCATCCGAAAGCCAGCTAGGTAGATTTACTAATCCAGATAATGACCCAAGAGGTCCTTGGGCATCATTGCCTGCACATGCAAAGGCAGAAAAGGGACGTAGGCAAGCGCAGTTTTTTACCGTCCTTACACCATCCGGTCGGAATGTTGATCCGCCAGCAGGGCGTTGTTGGCTTTATACCGAGCCCCGGTTTTACGAAATGGTCGCCGATAACCGTATTTGGTTTGGTGCCGATGGTGGGAACGCTCCTCGGGTAAAAAAATTTCTATCGGAGGTTCAGGCTGGGCTGGTGCCTTCAACTTTTTGGTCTTATCAAGAGGTGGGAACAAATGGGCAAGCTAAGACTGAGTTGGTGAAGTTGTTTCCAGGCGAAACTCCTTTTTCTACACCAAAGCCAGAAGCATTGATTAACAGAGTCATACACATTGCCACCAACCCCGGCGATCTCGTCCTCGACTCCTTCGCGGGTTCCGGCACCACGGGTGCTGTTGCCCACAAGATGGGGCGTCGTTGGATTATGGTTGAGCTTGGCGAACATTGTCATACTCATATTATCCCCCGCTTAAAGAAAGTCGTTGATGGCGAGGACATGGGCGGTATTACTGAGGCTGTCAACTGGAAAGGCGGCGGCGGCTTTCGTTATTATAAAGTCGCGCCATCCCTTCTTGAAAAAGATAAATGGGGGAACTGGGTTATCAATAAAGAATACAATGCCGCCATGCTTGCCGAGGCAGTTTGTAAACTCGAAGGTTTCGTCTATGAACCATCAGACAGCTTGTATTGGTTGCATGGTAAGTCCACCGAGACTGATTATATTTATGTCACCACTCAAAACTTAAGCCGCGATCAATTGACGGTATTATCTGACGAAGTAGGCAGCAATAACACACTTTTGGTTATGTGCAGCGCATTTCGGGCAAAGGCCGATGAGTTTGCGAATCTAACAATTAAAAAGATACCCAATACGGTACTTTCTAAATGTGAATGGGGTCATGATGATTATAGTTTGCAGGTGGAAAATCTGCCATCGGCGCCAAAGCCGCAAAAAGCGCAGCCTGATTTATTTGATGACGAGGAAAAATAGATGACTGATAAAATGGTAAATTCAATCTCAGGCCGTTTAAGCCTTCGTAAGCCGCAATTAAAAAGTCTGGAAATACTCGCCCGGATAACGGAAATTGCTCCGCTAACAAAAGATGAAGATACAAATAGAATTCTTGAAATAATAAAAAGTGAATATCCGTCTGTAAGTGATTTTGAGCGTGAATTTCCCTCCCTTTGTTTTGCTCTGGCAACCGGGGTCGGTAAAACCCGACTCATGGGCGCTTTTATTAGTTACCTGCACCTTGCCAAAAACATCCAACACTTTTTTGTTCTTGCTCCAAACCTCACCATCTACAAAAAATTAATTGCAGATTTTACGCCGAATACTCCGAAGTATGTATTCAAAGGAATTTCCGAGTTTTCCATTAATCCACCAAATATAATCACAGGCGATAACTACGAAAGCGGCATTGGTGTTCGCGGCGGCAGCACGTTGTATTCTACCGGAATACACGTAAATATTTTTAATATCTCCAAGATTAATTCAGAGGTTCGAGGCGGTAAAGCGCCGCGTATTAAACGACTTTCTGAATATATCGGCGAAAGTTATTTTGAATATCTGGCAGGTCTTCCTGATTTGGTTCTTTTGATGGATGAATCACATCGTTACCGTGCAACCGCCGGTTTCAAAGCATTGAATGAGTTAAAGCCCGTACTCGGCCTTGAACTAACGGCGACACCTTTTACTGAATCCGCGCGCGGTACAGTACCGTTTAAAAATGTAATCTTGAACTATCCTTTGTCGGAAGCCATGGAAGATGGTTTTATTAAAGAACCGGCAGTTGTAACGCAAAAGAATTTTAATCCGGCACAATTTACCCCGCCTCAGCTTGAAAAAATCAAACTGGAAGATGGTATTCGGCTTCATGAAAGTACAAAAGTCGAGTTAGAAACCTATGCGAGACAAACAGGTCAAGCAATCGTAAAACCATTTGTTTTAGTTATTGCTCGGGATACTACACATGCGGCAGAATTGCAAAAACTCGTTGAATCAAATGATTTCTTTGAAGGCCAGTATAAAAATAAAGTGATACAAGTTCATTCCAACCAAAGCGGCGAAGAAAAAGAAGAAGTCGTTGAACGCTTGCTATCGGTAGAAAAAAATGATGAACCAACAGAAATCGTTATTCATGTGAATATGCTTAAAGAAGGCTGGGATGTTACGAATCTTTATACGATCATCCCTCTACGTGCCGCAAATGCGCGTACCCTTGTTGAGCAATCCATAGGGCGTGGGTTACGACTTCCCTACGGAAAACGTACCGGAGTTTCGACCGTTGATCGTCTCAATATAATTGCGCATGATCGATTTCAGGAAATCGTTGATGAGGCCAATCGCTCAGATTCGCCAATTCATTTGAAGACCATATATCTTGATCCGGAAGAAGATTTACAGAAAACTAAAACAATAATTACGCATACCAATCTATTTTATAAAATCAGTGGTCAACCGGCAGAATTTAGAGAAAGTCAAGGTACCGCCAAAACGATCCAGGATAATACAATAGAAATGTTTACAAATAATGAGGAAAGAAAAGTTGCAAAAGCCGTACTATCCGTAATAAAAAATCAGGAGCATTTACCTGCTTCTTCATATCTCCTAAATCCGGAAGTTCAAGCGTTAATAATGAAAGATGCTGAAGTCGCCTATGAACCAGACCAAATGGAATTACCGGGAATTAGAGAAGAAGTAGATGTAAAAAAAATCGTCGAACAAGTTACTAAAGCTATTGTTCAGGAAACAATCGACATCCCTCGTATTCTGGTTGTTCCAAAAGGAAAAAATACAGTAGGCTTTAAATCATTCAAGCTTGAATGTTCTACTATTAAATTTCAACCAGTTGAACGAGATTTATTGATTCAGCATTTACGAACGAATGCCCAGGAGACAGTAACTTTTAATAAAGCCGGCAGAAATGAAGAACGATTAGAAGATTATATTGTCCGCGGCCTTATTGACTTTGACGACATCTCTTATGACGATCATGCAGACATTGTATATGATCTCAGCTCTCAATTGGTCCAACATTTCAAGGCATACCTCAAGACGGATGATGAAGTACGAAATGTCATTTTGTATCACCAAAAACAATTAGTGAACTATATTCATGCACAAATGATTGCTAACCAATTTGAAGAAAATACCGAATATGAAGTTGTAATCACCAAAGGCTTTACAGAGCTTAAATCGCCGATTTTTTCAGCACAAGATGACAATATCACTGATTTTCGAAAAACTGATTTCGATAAATCCAAAATTGGGAAATTGGTTTTTTCGGGATTTTCCAAATGCCTCTTTCCCTGGTCAAAATTTGACTCTGATACGGAACGTCGTTTTTCAGTTATACTTGATAAAGAAAGTCTAAAATGGTTCAGGCCAGTGAAAGGCCAATTTCAAATTTTCTATAAAATGGGTAATGATTATTCTGAATATATACCTGATTTCATTGCTGAAACAATCGATAAAATTTATATGATTGAAACAAAGGCAAAGAATGAAATGACATCGCAAGAAGTTCTCCCCAAAAAGGAAGCAGCATTCAAATGGTGTACTAACGCCTCTGCGCATAATGCTCAAAATAATGGTAAGCCGTGGAAATATCTATTGATCCCACATGATGAAGTACAAGACAATATGACATTAAAGTTTTTTGAGCAAAAAACATGAAATAAGACACGCCTTCGCACCTCGTGTGCTATGGCGTGAAGAGGGACGCGTGGATTTTAATAGAGCTTATCGAGGAGGCGCTCTTTCCATCGCCTGACGAGGCTGTAGAAAAACCCCTTTCATCCCAAAAGCCTGTGCGATAACTATTTTTTACAAACAAAAACAACCCCAAAGTTCAATGCTTTACTCGAAAAGCTTGTAGCGCATCTTTACTATTTCATAGTGACGCGCTACCTGAGCTGTCTCAAGCGACAGCTTGGTTTTTCTTCGAAAAACTCCGTGAATGG